>Ga0307516_10003354_pt1 | contig 20717 bp, 20 predicted proteins | sample 19_EM_MG_FD_203310 | JGI IMG/M metagenome (GOLD analysis project Ga0307516, IMG submission 203310) | Populus trichocarpa ectomycorrhiza microbial communities from riparian zone in the Pacific Northwest, United States - 19_EM | ecosystem: Host-associated > Plants > Roots > Unclassified | place...
GAGACATCCGGAGCGAGGTGACGACACTCTTTCCAAGATCGAGACATCCGGAGCGAGGTGCCGGCATCAACAACGAAATCAAACAACCAAACCCAAATCGAGCGCCGGGACCTGCGCCGTGACAATCCCGCTCGGTGGAAAGAAGAGCGAACAGTACCGAACGCCCACTCAACGAAAAACCCCACAAACAAGATCTAAGATTATTCCGTTGTGAATTATCGAAAGTAGCCTGATTACATTTGACTCAACCGCACTCCGGTTACGATACAACCCCAGTGTCACATCGGACAATGGCGAAGGCTTCTCGCTCTGTGGTGTGATATCGAGTTTCGGCGTCCAAAAACTTCTTCGAAATGAATTGGATTATCCGCATCGATCCGACCAGTTTTGACGACATGACGGTTCCCCCAGGATGCTCATCAGTGAGCTGGAATAGCACTCCTCCGTAGGCAAATCCGGAAGCGTCACAAGCAAGGTGATATTGCCTGTTCGGATCACCACCATGACAAGCGTTTTCCAACACCGAGCGCTTGACCGCCTGAAATGACTCCTCTGCTTCCTCTGACCATCCTGAACCCAATTTCCGTCATCTTGACCTTTCTCTTATCGGCCATCCTCCGGTTGCCCACAGCCTTATTCCGGTTTTCTGCAGCAGCTGCCAATTCCGGAATCTTGACGACCGATTTGCGCATAATCTGGAAATGATCCGCTCGGCCCGGAATGAACTTCCTCAGTTAGGTTGTCATATACTCAAACTGGTCCAACTCCTTCTCAACGGTGGGTGTCGGGTAGTTTCTGAACGCTCTCAACTTATCGTTGCCAGGACGAATCCCATTCCCATCCGCCTGGAGTCCCAACATCTCGATCTTCGGCATGAAGAAATGACTCTTAGCTGGGTTCAACACCAATTTGGCCCAATGCATTCGAGGGAAGTACTGATCGTGAAGGAAATTCAGCTGTGCTTCGAACGAAGTGGTCGCTCCCATATCGTCGTCAAAGAAGGTTATGAAAGCGAATTCCTTTGTCTCTCCGGCTAAGGGCCGTTCTCCCCTCGGTTCCGGGATCGGGCCCATTACCAAGTCCTTCAACTGCGCATACGTATGAGGCACTCCCGTCAAGCCTTGTCCCATCCTTAGATAGGCAAACTGTCCAAGGATCGAGCTGAAGGCCGTCTTGTAAGCGTGGGGCCGGTACATCGGAATCGCCCAATAACCATTTGCACCGTCAGCCCACCAATACAACTTGAACCGGGACATACTCATAGCATTGATGATCGGCTCCGTCCTTTTCATCGGATAGTTCGTTTTGATCGTGGCATTGTTGATCGGGCAATAGATCTGAACCATCCGCAAGTCTCCGTTTTTCTTCACCGGGAACTTGCAACTGGCACTCCAAGGCGAATTGACCCAGTCAATGATTCCGGCATCCAATAGCTCCGGCAGGTGCTTCTTTTGCCATTCCGCTTCCTTCTGCGTGTACAGCTTGGGTTTTGACCCAACTGGGTTACATTTGATCGTAGGAATCCGGTGTTCAATCAAGTCCGTCGCCGGTAACTCCCTCACATCGTTGCAAAATCAGTCCCCCCAGGTGTAGAGCAGCCGCATCCCTTGCAATTTCTCTGTTTCTGTCAGCTGCTCTCCGAGTTCGATGTCCTTCCCTTCGTCCTGGGTGAACCATTTTGCGATTTCCTCATCTGAACTTGTCAAGTCCATACTCCTCTTGCTTTCGGCCGGTCGTCGGTGTGTAGGGAACCCAAGAGTATTGCCAAACGCCTCTTGCAGTTGTCCGTCCGACTCAACGTTCCCTCCTTCCATTGCCTCAACTTCCCCTTCTTCCTCTGCATCCCCTTCGGCCGTGACTTCAGCCGTGTCCACCTTGTCCGTCTTCCATCCGATCCCTTCCTTCACCCTCTTCTCTTGTATTCCGACGTCCCCATCGGTCAACCGTAAACTGACGCTCTCAGTGTCCGATCGCAAAGCAACGTCCTCGGCACCTGATGCTAGACATCCGGTCCCGTCGGCGCGTCCCTGCCCATCCTCTCTGGCCAATCTTAACTGCCCATTCGCGGCTCGCAGATTTCCATTTCCGACGGCATTTCGTTGACGCCCGTCCTCAACTTCGACATCGTTTTGACGTTCCTCCTTGGTTCTCTTCTCGACGGGTTTTCTTTCTTTTCTTGTTTCGGCATCATTTTCGTTCTTCTTTTCGGTCCTCTTTTCTTTCTGTGTTTCGGTATTCTGTTCATTCCTCTTTTGTTCGTTCCTCTCGATATCCTTTTCGGCGTTCTTTTCGGCTTTATTCTTCTTTCCGATGTTCTTTTCGGTTTTCTTCTCGGGGTGTTTTTCGGTCTTCTTTTCAGTCTTCTCCTTTTCGGCTTTCTATTCTTCGGTGTGGTTTCCGGTCTTCTTTCCGGTCTTCTCGTTTTCGGCTTTCTTTTCTTCGTGTTTTTCGGTCTTCTTTTCGGTCTTCCCCTTTTCGGCTTTCTTTTCTTCGTGTTTTTCGGTCTTCTTTTCGGTCTTCCCCTTTTCGGCTTTCTTTTCTTCGTCGTGGTTTCCGGTCTTCTTTTCGGTCTTCTCGTTTTCGGCTTTTTCTTCGGTGTGGTTTCCGGTGTTCTTTTCGGTCTTCTCATTTTCGGCTTTTTCTTCGGCGTGGTTTCCGGTCTTCTTTTCGATCTTCTCGTTTTCGGCTTTTTCTTCGGTGTGGTTTCCGGTGTTCTTTTCGGTCTTCTCATTTTCGGCTTTTTCTTCGGCGTGGTTTCCGGTCTTCTTTTCGGTCTTCTCGTTTTCTACCTTCTTTTCTTCGTGTTTTTCGGTCTTCTTTTCTGTGTTCGGCGCATCCACATCCCCATCCTCCTTACAATCAATACTCAAAACAGAAAGCTTTTTCCTCAACCCAACTTGCTTCTCCTCGTCGTCCTCATCCCAAACAGAAATACAAGCATCCATAACAAAACCAACATCCACTGACAAATCCGAAAACTTTTCCGCCACTCCTCCATACTGCCGATCAGTAATTTCTTCCAACCTCACCACTTTTGACCTCACTGGTCCCTCAACCCAATTCCCCACTTCCGCCAACTCAGAGCAATCGAAGACTGCTCCTAATTCTTTTTCTGAATTCAAGCGACCCTTGTTCCACCCGCCACTCGGATGCTCGGCACCTTGTGGCAGGAAGCGTTTCCCAACCGTTCATCGTCTGAATTTCCTTCCACCTCTTCTCCTGAATTGGATTCTTCATCAGCGTCGAAAGCTGATGTACTCTCGGCAGTGCTCTCTGTCGTCTTGCTGTCCGTCTCGCTGTCCATCTCGCTGTCCGTCTCGCTGTCCGTCTCGCTGTCCGTCTCGAAGTCAATGTTTGGGACCATTTCTTTCTCAGCCTCGATGACTTGCTCGCAGATCGTCCGGTGCAATTTCTTGCACAGATCGTTCCGGGAGAGCTTCAGTTCGACCACTGACTCCTCGTCCCAAGACTGCACCGGGGCAGAGTGGGTATTGGCACACATCTGGGGGATCTTGACCTGAATGTCCGTAGCTGCGATCGTCGCATCCACGGCATAACGGTATCCAGCCATATCGTGAATGTGGTAAGTCTCTTTGTCGTAATCCCCTAGGGCCCATACCTGCTTCATCCATCGGCGTCCGAGGAGCAGAGTGTAAGAGGTTGTCGTGTCTCGCCCCGGTAGGCAGTAGCAGCGAATAGAAGCCATGACGCCAGCCACTGTCACATCGAGATTCACGTAATATTTGATCTCATGAAAGGTTCAGGCAGCTGTCCTCATGACAACCTCCGTCTGCAGCTGCAATGTCAACCTCATCTTCCGAGCCAATGATAACGGCATCATGTTCAAGACTGAGCCTCCATCCACCAGAACTCTCTTTAACGTGGCTGACGGGTGTCTTCCTCTGGACTGTGTAACTCTTGCGGTCGTGTAAAAATTGACAATTTTTCCAATTGCCTCCGGCATAGCTCTTCCTGACGGTCCGGAGACCGGCTCAGCGAACGAAACCACTTTCGCCTTCCCCTTCTTCTTGCTTGGCGGCCGCTCTTGCACCAGCCCAGATGACACCTCTTGCCTAGTACTCGGGGCCAATAGAAACAGTTGTCCGTAAGTCAGACCTCGCACTTCGGTATCTCGCAAGGTCTCCATGGTATTAAAGGTTGGCTGTCCCTTCATCATGCGGATTGGCTCTCGTTCGTTCGGATGACAGCGCTTTCTCTTGGGTTTCGGCAGTAGGTCGGCTGGACTCAGTGCCAGTGGACTCGCGGCAAGATCTTCTTCTGAGATGGCGACACCTGGTCATTGACTGCCAACCGGTTTTAACGTCGGGCGCTTTGATTTCGGTCGATGCTCGTCGGATTCGCTGTCAGAGACTGCTCGCTTCCTCTTTTCAGCCTTCGGATCATCCCAAGCAAACACGTCCTCGTATTAGTTGTCGGTCTTCTCCTCATAGGACATATCGTCCAAAGCTGAGGCTAGCATTCCCACTGTGTCTGTCTCCACCATGTGGACAGCTACGCCTTGTCCTTGCTCACCGGGCTGACCGTGTCCCGGCCCAGCCGTGATCTGACCTTGTCCGGGTGTGATCTGGCCCTATCCAGCCGTGTTCCGGTTCTGTTCGGCCACGATCCGGCCATACCCGACCAGAGCTTGTCCGGTGCCAGCCGCGATCTGGCCATACCCGGCGCCAAACTGTCCTTGTCCAGCCACGAGCGGGCTGCACCCGGCCGTGATCTGACCTTGTCCGGCCGTGATCTGGCCAGCACGGACTTCGGGAGCGACTCGGGGCTTCGGGCATCGGGACTCGTAGTGGCGAGGCGTTTCGCAATTGTAACAAACGATGTTCGGATTTGTCGCCGTCCAGTCAGGCCTTCCTGCGTCGATTAATTTGAAGGTATGAGTTTGCAGTTCAGTGGCACCGTAGCCCAATGGCGGCCCGTACTGTGGCGTCACATTTAGAGGATTACCATGCGCAGGGAAGTTGCCGGAGCAACAGGTGCGGTCGACGCTTGCGCTTGGATTTCCTCCAACTTCTTCGCAAGATCCTTTACCTGTTCAGCAAGTGGGTCCGCAGTCCCTCCTTCCAAACCTTTCCCCCGGGTTCTCGGATTCTCTTTCCGATTTCGCTGCCTCGGGTCCCGTCTCCGTCTCCTCTCCTTACCTTTTCTCTTTCTTCTGGACCTTCGGTCATCTTCGCTCAGGTCAGAGTCAGAAGACGAGTACGCGGAGAACTCCGAATCGGAATCGGAATCAGAGTCAGTCAATAACTGGGATTCTCTGTACGAGACATCTGATCGGGCGATACGGTAGGTATTCGCGATACACGTTTCGAAACGGATTCGCCCTGGCTTTGACCACATGTCTTCCGTCGCGGCCAGCGAGTTCCGATGTCCTTTGTCCCGAAGGCCACGACAGAATCGTTCCGTCAACTCCTCATGCATATCTTCACGGCCCTTGCATACCCCGGTCAACATCTGTGCCCGTCGGATATATCGGTCCAAAGATTCGTCTAATCACTGATGGAGGCTAGCGATCTTGTCTCGTCCGGTATTGAGGGCGCTCGCTCCAATGGTTCGGTACCGACCTTTGAGGGCCTCCTCGACTCGGTCAGGTTCTACTTCCCAGTTCCCCTTCAGGCTTCTGATGTACTCCCGAACGCGGGAGCCACAATTCTTATGTATGAGGGCTACATGATCAGCGTTTTGTTCCTCATCAGAATAGTACTTATTAGCCTCTAGATTCCTGTTCATCCGCCTCTGAACCGCCCTCAAGAACCTCTCCACATCTTCCCCTCTCTTTCCCCGAAATTTTTCGTTGATCACGCTATCTTTTGAGCTGGTTCGGCAGCAAAGGTGCTGGGGTACGAAGCTTCCGTCTGGATCTTCGGAGCGACCATTGTCAGAACGTCCGCGACGCCCACTGCCATTGTTAGCATCCCTTGCAGGAGACCTACTACTTGAACCTGATGGCCCTGGAGGGTGGTTCGTTCCCATGGCGACCTGCATATTGGCCGACGACAACCCACCTCTCCCTTCACTGCCTCTAGGTATCACCAATAGATTAGTCCCCACTGACGGATTACCTTCCCCTTGCTCAGTTCCCAACCGATTGATTCGACCAATCAATCGTTGAACTGCCTCGTGATCTTCCCGCGCTTGCTGCCACAGGTAACGAAGTCTTCTCGACCAGTAGACCGCGTCTCCCAGGGTTACGAAGGAAATTGTCGATCCGGGTTTGGCGCACCAGATGAAGGACCTATGCCAGGCCCGGTGTCACAAACGAAGAAAAGAGGGAGGGATAAAAGAGAGGATAATTGACTGCGAGAGGATACGGTGATTGACAAGGATAGGATAATTGACTAAGACCTAGAACCAACTCCGCTCCACCCCTCTATACATATACCGACCGGGGTGGTCAATCCTCCACAAACCCTCGGATCACAATCCTTCAATGGTCCGTCCGAACCGAATGAAATGTAGAAACGGAGCCGAAGGAAATGAAGCGACAGAGCCGAAGGCAATACAACAACGTAACCCAAAATTTTTTCGCCCTGAGCCTAGATCCTCCGAATCCTCCCACACTATAGATCTACCACTGGTACAGCCCACCCGCAGATTTGCCACTGGGCCAGCCCAGTCACCTAAGAAAATCTACCCACCGTCCGGCCAGATCTTAGATCTAGCCCATTCATACACGGGCGGCCAGTCTATAGATGGGCCGGAGCATCTATAGACCGATATTTCCTGCCACTGGGCTAGAACATATACATGCATAGCCAAAGAAACCACGACCGCTGTTCCCCAACGCCGTCTCGTCTGGATCGCGTTGGTGGCAACTTGCCGCCTCCAGTCAAATGTGGCCGGCCGGTGGCGACCTGCCACCTTCGCCACCCAATGCCTTCCGGACGCATCTGCACGCGGCGGTCTCGCCTCAATCCATATGTCTGACACTTCCCCTCGGACGGAAGGGCAGCAGAGAATAACAGTGAAGAAACCTAACATGCAACAAGCGGTGCAGAAGAAATGGTAACAGTGGACCCAAAGAAAAGATCCTCGGGTGACGACGCTGGGAATCAATGAAGGTTTGTGTGAGGAAGCTTGAGTGTTTTCTGAGATAGACTTCACTATCTCATGGCGCGGGATTCCATGTATCGCCGGATTTATGCAATGTACGGAAGTGTATGTAGAGATTGACGTTTCCGCGAGGGGAGGGACTACCGGACCCGGATATCGAACGAAACCTGCAAGATTATTCTGTTGTGATTTCATTGTGAATGTGTTGACAAGATCAAGAGTTTATTACTCATCCTCCGATCTATCTTGTCATTTCGTTTAAGCTGACGCCTGTGTGAATTACTCACCGAAGACATATCCCGAGATTGGTCGCACCAGGAGCGTGCCGGGATCGCAAGCCGAAGATTTGACTTATCGGTGTTGCTTGCCTGCTACACATGGCCGAACATCCCATCATTTCACCCGGCGTAATGTTTCCATTTCTATTGCAAATCCGAAGTGCTTCTCAAGTCACAGGGTCATTCGATGCAAGTTATCCAGGATTGCTAGTCGTGCCGACGGATTACTCGGTAGTCATCTTCGCGAAGCATGAGCGCCCCGTCCAGCGCCTCCGCTGAGTTACTGTCCTGGTCACAGCGTTGGTTGACGGACGAATAGAGGTAGGTAAGTGAAGAGAGATAATATATTTATTGCGTGGAGAAAATTTTTGAGACTAACCACCGGTACCAAGTCCTACATTTTATCCTCCTGGCTGGCCCGCGGTCCGGACAGAGTACCCTCTCCTCCCCTTTGCGAGGACGAACTGTAGACCCGAGGAGCCTGTCATGCGGGATCCGTGATACTGCCCCCCTAATGATAACGAACTTACCGATGGTCGGGCATTAGCTTAAGTGTCGTCCACCAACGCTTGCCCCACTGGCAGACTCTTGCACATGCTGGAGGTAGGTGGGTAGAACTTACGACTCACTTCCGTCAACAAAAAACTTCATCCCCTCGCTCGGCGGCCAGGAAGATGATGTTTTTTGTTTTAGAGGAAAAAGCCCGAAGACTTAAAAAAACCCCATCGACAGATGTCGTGCATTATGTCAGTCTGCTCTGCTCTTGCCACGCTGTTGTGCTTGCTCTTAGCCACGCTGTTGTGCTTGCTCTTGCCACGCTGTTGTGCTTGCTCTTAGCCACGCTGTTGTGCTTGCTCTTGCCACGCTGTTGTGCTTGCTCTTGACCGTTGAAGAGAGAGAGAGAGGAAGAGGAGGGAAGAGAGGAAGGTGGTCTTTTATACGTATTTAGGGTTTACTAGTGGCTGCGCTAGTCTCGATGACTCCGCGCTGGCAGAGTGATAGCTTGGAATAACCTGATCACGCGCCAAAAAAAAATCACTCTAATTGTTGCCCTGCGTAAGCCTGGTAGTCTGGAAGGGTAATTACTCCTCATCACTTACGTGGGTGCAAAAAAATTTCCCACACTCCTAAATTTACCATCTTTCAAATCAATGCAACTTCGGAGCGGCTGTGCCATCAAAAATCATCACAGCACCCCGAACACCATATACTTTTCCCGATCTGACTTTAGCACAATCGTCCGAGGGGTTCCGAGTAGTAATTGGTTTTTTCCAAGTTCGGGCTTTGGGGGCTCTGAGTTTTCCTTCCTGACCCTGAGTGAGGGTAATTTTATTCAATGCAGATTAGCAGAGTGATGATTGATGATGGCCGTGACGAAGGGTCAAGCTAGACTATGGCTCTGCTCATCCGGAGTATGTGCCCTAGCATAGAGTAACTCGCAGGCGGTCTGATTATTTCCTTTTCGTTGTTGATCATTTTTTGCATGCGACATCAAAGATCATAACGAAGATAGATAGGCATCGCAGCTCCCACTCTGCCATCCGGTTCGATTTCATTCCAAGGCTCGATTACTCACGCTGCCGGGTTCTTTCGCTTCTGGTGCGCGAAATATCGGAAGCGGCGTTGCGCGTCTTCGACCCCGTTGTGCGCTGGGCACCATCTGATCTCGATGGCGATGTCGGGCCTGACTCTCCGTAGGGCTGCGCTACGCATTCGAGCCTGAGGCAGGGCGGAGAACCTTAACCAAACGGCCGCCCTAACAAGAAAAACGAGTTACTGACTCCTCCGGGGGTTCGGGCCAGGGAATATCGGACGCGCAATGCAACATACGAGGGCAGAAGTGTTATTACCTGAGGATCGAATTTCGGAATACGGTGAGTGCGCACAGCACCAACCCGCAGGCAGTGGCAGATCAGCTGATGTCTCGTTCTTAGGACGCCTGGTGTTCTCATTTCTCTCGCGGTATGAAATGTGTAGAATGGAAGTTGCTACCCCCGTCGAGTACGAATTCGTTCATCCAACGATGTCTGCGAACTACGGGAACGCGAGCAAGAAACAAACTCTTCACGGGGCTTTGCTCGGTGTCGGGCGACGGAGATTGAAGGCCGACGAGCGCGGGACATCGACACTCGCCTGGGAGCGGGCGGAGTCCTGCGGCCCGACCGCTGTCCCAGACTAGCGGGGGATGCGGGGGCGGAATGGGCGAGCACCGGTACCCCCAACTGACTCGCCGCGCGCATTCCCTCCCGCCGCCCAGCTCAGGGCGATCACCAGATTCACCGGCGTTGCGCAGCAGCTAAGCGCTCGCGGCAAGGAGCCGTGAGGGCGCAGGGAACGCGCATCGCCGACCCCGTTTCTCGACCGCTCGCACGACTGCTCGCTCAACCACTCACTGGATCCCTTGTGCAACGGCCTACCCCACTAATCGCACGCGACCGGATTCCGACTTCTTGCCCTCGACTGTCACCGCTCAATCACTCATCGAGACGAAACCTAACCGCAGGTTGCTGGAAAGTCCCCACGGTCTACCGGCTCCAGCGGCGTGCTCGCTCGGCGGCCCCAGCGCGCAAAGTCCTCCGTTGCGCCATCTCGGTTGGCGTTGGTAACGGCCTGCCACCGCCAATCGTCTTCCCAAAGGCTGTCCAGGAACTCCAGCGCCACCCGTGGGTTGTCCACGACGCTTCCCTTGTCTGGGAAGTCGTCGATACAGGGATCCTCGTGCACTGGATCGAACAACGGCCCCATCTGTTCGTAAAACCTATCGTCTCGCTCTAACGCCGGTTGGACTGCAACCTGGCGGGGTGCCTGGTTTGCCCGCGGCTGCGGGATGCGGGCCGGTGGACCCTGTCGCCTGGTCCCCCCGGGAGACACTACCACTGCCTTCGAGTGCTTGGTGGGGACGTTCTTGGCAAGCAGCGGGTCGGTGTACGTGCTGAACTCATGCAAGAGTTGGTGGAAAAGTGGTGTCAGGCGGTCGTCGCGCACTCGTTGCGCTAGGCGCGGAACCAGCACCTGGTACCGCGCCTGGTACATGGCTCTTACGTTGATAAATTTCCTCCGACGAAGCCTGTTTTCTGCCATCAGGTAGTTGCGCATCCTGGCATAGACCATGTCGAACACCCGCTCGCCCCACGAAGCAGCTGGAGCTAGTTGATTCCAGTCCGGTTCGCTTTGCCTTCTACGGTCGGGGTTGAAGCCGGAGGTGATGCTGGTGCGGTACCAGCCACTCCCGCGGTATCCGTACAGCTGTGTTCTCTCTTCCTCCGGCATTGCCGTCCACTGGTCCATCCAAAACTGAAGCCGCCAGTCGCCGTGTCGTCCAATACGGTACCTGAAGTCGTATTCCTCCATCATTGCGTGTCGCAGGTTGTGCAGCTCCGCCATGAACACCGAGGCCGACTGCTTTGCCCACATGTCGGTGTCGATTCGACGGCGCACACCCAGTGGCATCTCTTTTTCTGTGATGGCGCGTGTGTAGCTGTACAGCCCGAGTACGCCGAGATGCGCTTGGCGGAGAGAATCACGCGCCTGAACGAACCGATTGTGCAGATCAACCGTGAGCTTTTCCATCCCGGCGCGCAGTATTCCTGCGAGTTTGTCCCGCTGGTACTGCGGGACGAACCCTGGATCGTTCAACACTCGCCGCAAGTCGCGCCCGAAGACTACGTAGTCGTCACGAAGCGCGTGGAAATGGTAGACACAGACGAAATACTCATCCTCGATGGTGCATATGTGTCGTGCTGCAGTTTTCCTGCCATTCACCCCGAAGTGGTATGGCGTGGGACGCGGATCTTGCGGACTGTCGGCTCGCTTCATGGCCATAACGTGCGCCGTCGTCTTAAGGAGAGGCCCAAGACTGGCCGTGTACCCGCGGATCCTTCGGCGCCACTCGTCAACCAAGTGGATAGTTCCGTGTATCTGGCGGAAGAAGCGGGTGTTGCTTTGGCTACGCGCGTCATACCAGGTGTCGCAATCACAGGTATCGCTTACATTGGTGGTTTGCTGTTCGCTGGAGGCCGCGGGATAAGCCCCGTCTTTGCACTGCTGTTTGTCGGGGGCAGAGAGATCGGCTTCACCCCCGCTTTCGTCATCGTCGGGGTATGCTTCATTCCAGCTTTCTTGTTGGTCGGAGGCGGCGGGAAATGCTCCATCCGTTCTCTGCCGTTCGCCGAGCGCGGTACGATCTGTTGCATCTCTGCTCTGCTGATCGCCAGAGCCGGAGGGATCTCCTACATCCGCCGCAAGATGCTCGCCGAGGGCGGCGGGATCGGATACATCATTGCTTTCCTCGTCTTCTAATGTGGCGGGATCACCTGCATGTGTCTTGATTGGTACTCTCGACATTGGGCGGAGATCTCTTGACAGAAGGCAGATAACACCGAATTCCCGCTTGGTCTGGTCGTGCGATATCACTTTCTTAAATACTCTGTTTCGTGGGGCTTCACGTGCGTGCTTCACTATCCTGCCTGCCGCAAGTAGCATCAATATGAATGCTGCTGCCAGATAATTACATGGTTCGACCTGACCGCTGCAAGGTTCTATCAGATCAAGACTGGGCACTGCCTTACTGGGCAGTACTTGGAATGGACAAAGAACCGAGCTTCAGCGCAGTGCTGGTGGTGCAGGTGCAAGAAGCAGACAAGGGAGCACGTTTTCAAAAACTGCGGACGATGGAAGGAACAGCAGAAGGTGCTGTGGAAGGAGGTGTGGAAGGAGACGGGGAGAGGGAAGAGCCGGTATCCGATCCGGGACCTCCTTGCCGACGACAGGTGCAACAGGGCGGTACTGGACTTCCTATCCACCACAGACGTAGGGAGGCTGGCTCCGGCCCCGGTTGAGGAGGACGCGCAGAGTGAGGCGTCAGAGTGGGAACTTCGGGAGAGAGGAGAACGAGAGGAGGAGAGGGAAGCAGAAGCTGAGAGGCTGGGCGCCGAGGTTGAGGAACCCCTGTTCCTCCCCACGCCCGCCTTTATGGCATCCGCGAAAGAGGAGTGAGAATGCAGTGTGTTTCCTTCCTGTCTCTCATTTGTCATTTCTTTGGTACGCCCTCTATCTTCTTGGGACAGACCTGGGCGGATGGCAAAGGAAAGCTTGCAACGTGCCGCCATCGCGCGGACAGCGGCGGGGAAACGGGGAAAAATGTACGCCGCCATAGTCTAGATAGGCTTCATGCGAGTATGATAAAACAAAAAAAAAAGACGCAGGCCGTCATTACTATCCTGCAGTTGGCTAGCGAAAGCCCCATCTGTCTGGTCAGCCGGCGGAGCCAAGCCGTAGCCTTCTTACCCTCCCTCAGTCGGGTAGCGCGATGGTCCTTGATAGTTAGTTGGGAGCCGACTCAGTCGAGCCATATTGCCAGCCACCATGTTGCCTCCCCGTTGAATGGGACCATGTTAGCGCCAACCTTTACAGTTGTCGCGGGGGTCATCGTTTTCTGTGGAATGGTTTTGCCTGGTTTTGCCATGGCCGAAGGCTACCCCATTCCCGGTCGCCCACTCGACCGCCGCCTCGGCGGCCACTGCCAGCTTGGCTGCGTCTGATTCTTCATCTGTGCCGTCAGCCCACCACCTAATGCATCCACGAAGGAAAAGCCGTGGACGCCCGGGACTGTGGCATCCACCTAGTCAAAGATGCCAGACACGTATGTGACCAAGAGGTTTGGAGCCGCTGGCGACCTTTGAGAGATGCCGGTATCCACTGGCCTCTCCTCACCTGTCTTGCCGTGGAGCACTAACTTTACCTGGCGATCTGACATGAAGCTGCCAGTCCACGTGATGAGATTCGGCTCGATCCCCAGTTGCTCCATGTGTCTACCCGGGTGTGTCTTGCTGAATGTTGAATGCCGACTTGACGTCCATGAACAGCGCACCTGCCACCCTCCTCACCGCCCATGACTGTTGCGTGCGGTTCATCAGGACGTTGGCAGACCCGTGCGGTGCTGGGTTTCCTTCATTCTGTGCATGTAGTCTGGGGCGGGTGCCGGCTGGGGAAGGCGCAGGGAGCGGCGTGTCGGGATAGGAGCTCGGTCAGCACAGGGAGCGGGAGGCAGACTCCGGAGCACGCGGAGGGCGGATGCGCGGGGTTCACAGGAGGAGGCCAGTGCTGGGGAGGGACTACCGCTGTTCCTACCAACCGCCCTCTTTTGCGACATCAGCAGGTCAGGAGTAGGGGCCGGACCAGCCTTTCTTTTCTTCCATTTTGTCTCTCCTAGGTGCGCGTTTACGACAGGGCTGTGCGGAGGGCAGAGGGGAGCTTGCAACGAGCCCCCGCGCGCGGACTACGGACGGGAGGCAAGATCTACCAAGGTCGCATGCGAGAAATGATTAACAACAAAAAAACATAATTGACTGCGGGCACGTTACTATACACTATGCCACATACTCTGCATGGTGCGGGGCCGCCGTCCAGCCTGTCCTGCGCCAAGTCCATCATCACCCACCACTCGACTAACTGGCGAGGGTCAGGATGGAAAAGTCTGAGCCGTCAAACCGGAACTCGAAAATAATCAATTAGTACACGGAACCCCCCCAACGATTGCGCCTAATCTACTTGACACAAATATATGGTATTCGGGGTTCCGTGATGCTTTTCCGATTGCACGGCCGCTCCGAAGTTGCGTTGATTTAAAAGATGGTGGGTTCGAGTATGTCGGAAAAAATTTACGCGAGTAAGTACTTCATACTTAATTAGGGGTAATTATCCATCCTGACTCATTTTTTTTTTGGCGCGTGATCAGATTATTCCAAGCTACCACTCTGCCAGCGCGGAATCATCGAAACTAGCGCAGCCGCTAGTAAACCCTAAACACGTATAAATGGCCACCTACCTCTCTTCCCTCCTTCCTTTCTCTCTTCAACTGTCAAGAGCAAGCACAACAGCGTGGCAAGAGCAAGCACAACAGCGTGGCTAAGAGCAAGCACAACGCGTGGCAAGAGCAGAGCAGACTGACATAATGCACGACATCTGTTGATGGGGTTTTTTAAGTCTTCGAGCTTTTTCCTCTAAAACAAAAAACATCATCTTCCTGGCCGCCGAGCGAGGGGATGAAGTTTATTGTTGACGGAAGTGAAAAGTAAGTTCTACCCACCTACCTCCAGCATGTGCACGAGTCTGCCAGTGGGGCAAGCGTTGGTGGATGACACTTAAGCTAACGCCCGACCAGCGGTAAGTGAGTTATCATTAGGGGTGCAGTATCACGGATCCGGCATGGCAGGCTCCTCGGGTCTACAGTTCGTCCTCGCAAAGGGGAGGAGAGGGTACCCCATCCGGACCGCGGGCGAGCCAGGAGGATAAAATGCAGGACTCGGCACAGGTGGCTAGGTTAGTGAGAAGGTTTATCTCCACGCAATACATATACTATCACTCTCCACTGACCTACCTCTACGCGTCCGTCAACCGATTCTGTGACCAGGACAGGAACTCAGTGGAGGCACGGAACAGGGCGGGCATGATTCCCGAAGATGGCTACCAGGTAATCCGTTGGCACGACAAGTGATCCTGGATGACTTGCATTGAACGACCCTGTGACATGAGAAGCACTTCGTACTTGTAATAGAAATGGAAATATTACGCCGGGTGAGGGGATGGGACGTTCGGCCAAGGTGTAGCAGGCAGGTGACATCGATAAGTCAAATCGTCGGCGTGAGATCCCAGCATGCTCCTGGTGTGACCCATCTCGGGATATGTCTTCGGTGAGAAATCCACACCGGCATCGGCGCAAACATAACGAGAACATAGATCGGAAGGTGAGTAAATAAAGTCTTGACCTCTTCAATAGATTCACAATGAAATCAACAGACTAATCCTGCAGGTTTCGCTCGATATTCGGGTCCGGTAGTCCCTCACCCCGAGGAAACGTCACACTCTAAATACACTTCCGTACAGAAGTCCGGCGATACTTCGTCTCCCGCGCAGAGATAATCCGGTCTATCTCAGAAAAACACTGAAGCTTCCTCACACAAACCTTGTTTGCTTCCCCGTGTCGTCATGAAAACTGTAAGTACGGCGATACAACCCACTCACTGGGTCAACAAAGGTTTTCATTTCGCTAAGTCGTCGTCAGCTTTCCAGGGAGTCCATTAAGATCGATCCGCAGAGGTTCCCTTCGCAGGAACCGAATCGGTAAATGGGCCTGGTCCCCAGCGTGGGTTTTCTCGTCATAACTAGGTACCCTTGATTTTACGGTGGTTTTCGTAACTAAGAGGGTCGTTCTATCGCTTCACTAGGCCCTTTTGCCATATTTTCCGAACGCATCTCCGGCCTCTAAAGATCACGCTACCTCACGCCATTTGGCGCGGATTTTGTTTTGTTTATTCCTACTCCGCATGCGACCTATATAGATCATGGCGGCGTACATTTTTCTCGGTTTTCCGATCCGCAGTCCGCGCTGTGGCGGCACGTTGCAAGCTCCCCTTCGCTCTCCGTCCGGGCCTGTCCTAAGAGGGTGAAGTGCGCACTAAGGAAATGACAAAAGAGAGGCAAAGGAAAGAAGGAAGGAAATCGTCCCCAATTGGCCGCGGATGTTGGTAGCGGAATATCGTACTGGGAGCCAGTGACTAGCGGTGCCTTGGCCCCGACCGGGTGCTGCCGGCAGTACCTCAACTGGACAAAGAACCGACCCACCTCCCAATGCTGGTGGTGCCGGTAGCGAACGCAGACCCGGGACCGCCTCCTCAAGGAGTGCCCCGAGTGGAAGCCGCAGCAGAAGATCCTGTGGGCGGAAGTAAAGAAGGTGACTGGAAAAGTGAAGGATCGGTGGAAGGTGCGGGACCTACTGGCCGACGGGAGGTGCAGCCAGGCGGTGCTGGAGTTCCTCTCGACCACGGACGTGGGCAGGTGGGTGCCGGGGGTGGAGGAGGATGACGCCGTGAGCGCGGTGTCTGAGCTGGAGGTGCGGGAGTGGCTGGAGGAGCAGGGGGCGGAGGCCGAGGAGCAGGACGCCGGGGGGGAACTACCGCTGTTCCTAACCACGCCCGACTTCATGGCGGCGGCAGGCGAGGAGTAGGGGGGACGGGGTGCGCTTTTCCTTTGGTTATTTCCTTCGTCAGTTTCCTTGGGCGCGTCTACTCTTTCTTGGGACAGGCCAGGGCGGAGGGCAAAAGGGGTGCTTGCAACGAGCCGCCAATGCGCGGACTGCGGACAGGAAACGGACTGTACATATTCTCGCCATGATCTCCATAGGTCGCACGCGAGTAATGAATAAATAAATAAAAAAAAAAAAAAAAAAAGACCGGGTGCTGCCTTGTAAACAAAATTCCGTGGCGGAGGCTCCATTAAGCATACAACACACGCTCTTTGATCTAATTTCCTACCTTCGTTTCTGACCACGACGGGGAACCTCATCTCTCAGACTCGCATTACTGATCGGTGCGTGAGGCCTAGCATTACGGATCGGTGAGTTGAGGCCTCGCATTACGGATCGGTGAGAGGCCTCGCGAGGACCATCATTAGAGGATTCGTACGCCTCGTCAGATAGTTCCCGGCGGGTGTTTGTTTGTCTCTTGTTTGTTGGGAGCCCTGCGGGTAGGCCGGGCGGGGGGGACATTGGGGCCGGGTTAACTTTCCCTATTTCACCAGGCCGTCATCAGACGGGCTAGTCTGAAGCGTGTGCTAAAGAGCAGGAACTCCTCCCCTTTGGGAATGAATGGACATCGATTACCCACCGATAGTACTACGAACTCGGAGGAGTGGCGACGACGAGCGTGAGATACGGGACGGAGAGTCCCAGCAACGGGAGTGGCAGTGACCACCAAGTCCCGGAACGCTGGGTTGCCTGACCGCAGGATATGAAGCGTATCTTCACTCTACAGAAGGAGACAGAGCGTGTTAAAGAACGAGAGAAGCAGGAGCAGTTACGTGAACAGGAAGTCACCAACTTTACTGACAATAACGGTAGTGACGACAGTTTACCAATGACCTACCACACAAAGATAAACGGAGCAGGAACGATGCCTACCCTAGCTAGCTGCGTATTCCTTCCGTTGGGGGTAGCGCGGGAGAGAGCAAGGGGAGTTCCCACAGGGGGGTTTTGGCAGAGCGGTAGTATTGGTAGTATACTCCTGGTATCCCGCCGGTGGAGCAGGAGAGAGCAAGAAGGAGATGGATATGGCCCTCGTGGTTCGGGACAGCCTGATTACGAAGGCATTGGACGAATCGGGCGCCTTTCCAGAAGCAGCTTACGAGTCTGTGCAGGCTTTCTAGGACGCCCCGACAGAGGCGCTCCTACAGCCGGAAACGGTAGTGGCATGGAAGGAGGTTGAGAGGAAGGTTAAGGCGTATCCGTTTTATGTGACTCTTTCGATCATTGGCCCAGAGACTGGAGATAGGGATCCCCCACGAGCGCTCCGCCCTGCGGGCGGGATGGTTCCGGCAGAACATCCCAGATACCCTACTTCAGCGTCTCGCACACCTGGGCGCTTTGCGTTAAGGCTGCTGAGCCTGCCGCAAGGGGTGTAGGAGTCTATGTAAGATACTATGTAAATAGCTAGAGGCACGTGTAAGAGTAAGGCTGGGCAACAACCAATAGGGTTAAGTGCCGACGTGTAGTATTAGAGGCGAGAGCTCGCGGCGAATAGAGACTAAGACTCTTGTATGTCACGATCCTACCCCTACTGTACCTGAGTCCTACATTGGTAGCAACACCAGTTCGACAGAGACCTCAGAACCCCTACGAGCGTTACACCGTACGCAAACACAGCAGAATACAACACGATGGCGACCACGTTTGACGAAACGTTGGAGGAACCAATGGGGCCCCTCGGCTACAATGTGCCCTATGACCGGAGACCCCAAGCATGGGTGAACCAGCGACAAACAATTGTCGACAGAGGGCTCACGAACACAGCAGATCCAGCAGATGTGGAGTTTGTGGAGGCTATACGTGACATGGCAGGACAGTTAAGGTTTGAGATGGAAGGTTTGACGATGAAGCAGAATGCGGAGTTGGAGCAGACTAGGAAGGACCTTGCAACGGCTCAGGCTCAAACAGCATTCTATCAGGCGACGGCGAAGGAGCTGGAAGGAAAGATGACAGTACAGCTGACTATGATGCAGGAAGAACTCAAAGCATCACGAGAGGCCTACACGAAAACCGTCACTGCACTCACAAAGACCACGGAGGTGAACGCGAAAGTCACGAACGACCTGCGGAAGGCCATCGACGCGGTACACACCAGCACAGCAACCGCATCGGGGGCAGAACCGAGCCAGACCACACAACGGCCATGCACCTTCACGGTCAAGCCAAAGAGTATAGACACATTCAGCGGGGAGAAGTCCATCGCTGCGGTATACTCATGGCTTGCCACCGTTGAAAACGTTTTCTACCGACGAGCCCAAGAGTACGGTACTGCCGATTCAACGGCCACATGGGCACACTACGCAATCTCATACCTCAAGGGTACGGCCAACGAATGGGGAAGTACGACCTGGCGCGATGCAAGAACGGAGATTAGCTGGACCGAGTTCAAGCAGAAATTTCCTGCGGAATACCTACCACAAGACGCACTTCGCGGGGTGGAGAAGGACATGGACAACCTCATGCCCACTTCGTCTGTTGCTCGGTTCAATGACAAGTCCCGAGAATTCGTCAACCGGCTACACCTTATGGAGGCATATATCGGTGGCCAAACAGCAAAGGTAGTATCCGCTGAGACAGAAGCACAACATGTGAAGACATATATTCTCAAGCTGTGGAAGGCGACCGATCTGGAGAAGAAAGCTGGAAAGGACGGACCGATAACGAGGGTATACTCAGCGTATATGACAGCAGCGTCAATGGAAGCTGTCAAGGGCACTGAAACCCAACGGTCACTAGATGACATCATGCGAATCTGCGACTCGATCGACCGAGCACACAATGACAAGCCGATTATAGCATCTTTGCCCCAACCCATGGCAACCACTGGAGATTCAATGGACTTAGACAGGATCGAGACCAGGTTTCAGGCCGTCTGGTCTAAGGCATGGCAGAAGAAAGGAAATCAGGAGCAGCCGAGGACAGGGTCGAAGTTATCCTGTTTCGTGTGTGGCAGCAAAGACCACCTGATCCGGGACTGCAAGGATCCTAGAAAGAAGTCAAGAGCGTGGAAGCCGCAGGAAGGGAAAGGAAAGGGAGGAGAGTATAGAAAAACTGAAGCAAGCAAATCCGGGGGAGACTCGGACGAGACCTCTGACAGTACGTCAGAGTCGGAAAACTGAGAGGGGATGGCTCGGCTGCGGAGACATCCCGAAGAGAAGGTATAGGGGTAATACACGACCCCAAAGCAGCAGCAGACCTACTTACCCACACCTTAACATTATCAGAAAACAACAAAAACAGCAACGAGTTATTACGTTTTCAAGGAACAGTATTACTACCCCTATCGAATAAACGCCAGCAAGGAGAACTTAATGATGGATTACCGGCGGAGGCCTTACAACACGATGGAGCGAGCGAGCACTACATATCACCAGAATACATATCACGATTAAAGAGAGCAGGAGTGAAGTTAGAAGTGAGGCAAGAAGGTTGGATGACAATAAGACTGGGAAAAAGAACAGAGGGGCCGCTGCCCAGAATGAGAAGAGAAAGAGTAGACCTGACTATCCGTCTCGGAAAGGACTATACCTACAACACGACATTTACCGTTTACGATATTGATACTTATGATGTTATGCTTGGCAAGCCGTGGTTAGCGAACTTATACCTGCGCCACGAAATAGACCACCAGAAGAACCGCATGTGGACATGGGACACACCGGAAGAGAAAAAACACAACCGAGCGCACAGACATACTCTAGTGGGACTACGACCATGGGAAGGAAAGGGGCGGAAGGAGAAAATACAGGCAATGGCGAAAGAGCAACGGCTTAATCTTGTATGGATGGACGAATTATGGGAAGAATGTCCAACACAGTTGGGACAAGGAGAGTCAGGAGACAGAAGGCTAGCAGAGTGGATAGATAAAGTTGGTATTCGGGTGGAAGTCTGGATGGTGAGCCACGAGATGGCACGCAGCGACGCCGAGATAGAAACAGAAGAGTGTAGGAGTGGGACTCGGGTGCCGACGCTAGGCAGGGAGCACTAGTCTAGAGTAGGCTAGTCTCGAGTGATAGGCTCAACGGATCCTTCCTATAAGGATCCGCTGCTGCCCCCGTTCCTTCGAATGGACATGCTTCTCGATCCCCCTCAACTGGTAGCAACACTTCCACTACGAGTGAATTCTGCGAAACGAGCAAAGAATCCTCGAATTTTCTTCCCGCGAGACGAGCGAAGGAGGACCGGAAGGGAAGCATCACAAGCAAATTCTGCGAGAGAAGCAAAGACAGCGATTCGTGCCACAGCGCCGAGCCTGTAACCGACGACGATTCTGCGAGAGAAGCAAAGAC
>Ga0307516_10003355_pt1 | contig 20714 bp, 19 predicted proteins | sample 19_EM_MG_FD_203310 | JGI IMG/M metagenome (GOLD analysis project Ga0307516, IMG submission 203310) | Populus trichocarpa ectomycorrhiza microbial communities from riparian zone in the Pacific Northwest, United States - 19_EM | ecosystem: Host-associated > Plants > Roots > Unclassified | place...
GCAAGCCCATAGAGCTCGTAACAGGATCATGAGCGGGCCTTCTTGAGACGTCTCCAGCAGATGAGGCCGCAGGCCAACGAGACGAAGGCGTCGTGGAGTTCGGTGCGGCGTTCCCCATCGGACGGCGAGGCGCTTGAACTGATGGAGCAGGGCGAAGGTCTGCTCGACGACGTAACGGAGTTTGCCCAGGCCCTTGATGTTCGGGGCGCCCTTGCGGGAGATGACCGGCAGGATCCGGCGCTTGCGCAGCTCCTCGCGGTGGGGGTTGGAGTCGTAGCCCTTGTCGCCGAGCAGCGAATCGGGGCGGCGACGTGGCCGGCCGGGACGTCCGGCCACGGGCGGGATGCCGTCGACCAGGGCGAGGGTCTGGGTGACGTCGTTGACATTGGCCGCGGTGGTGATGACCTTGAGCGGGGTGCCGCGTCCGTCGCAGATCAGGTGGTGCTTGCTGCCCGTCTTCCGCCGGTCGACCGGCGACGGACCGGTGTCGGCTCCCCCTTTTTCGCGCGGATGTGGGAACCGTCCACGCACGCGCGGGACCAGTCGAGTTCACCGGCCGCGTTCAGCTCGGCAAGCAGAATGCGGTGCAACTGGTCGAAGACGCCGGCCTGCTGCCAGCGGTCCAGACGCCGCCAGCACGTCTGTCCCGAGCCGAACCCCAGCTCCAGCGGCAGGAGTTGCCAGGCTATGTCGTTGTGGAGGACGTACAGGATGCCCTGCAGACACAGCCGGTCCGCCACCGGCTGCGGGCCCGGCGACTTCTCCGGCCACGGCGGCAGCAGCGGTTCGATCAGCGCCCACAAGTCGTCGTCCACGATCCACGGCCGAGTACTCACACCGTCCCGAACGGCCGAATCGTCACATCGGTCACGCCCGACCAGGGCACTTCAACAAGATCCTGTTACGAGCTCGTAGCGGGCGATCGTCTTGCCGAGCTGCTTGTCGTCGGCGGCTTCGACCAGCTCGTTCACCAGGGCGGCTGCAGTGGTGTAGCGGACGCGGTGCCAAGGCCGATCAGCAGGTGGGACTTGCCGGTGCCGGAGTCCCCGATCAGACACATCGGGTAGCCCCTCGCGCAGGAACTTGTCGCGCGGGAAGTGGGCGGCCCGGATGCGCCGTGGAGAGCCCTTCGCGTTCGGCGCGGGCGATGGTGTCGGTGGCCTGGGCGCGCACGGTGGGCAGGCGGAGCATGCGGCAGGCGGTGTCGATCGCGCGACGTCGGGAGTCGTCGGCCGTCGTAGTGAAAGGGTGAGTGAAATCGGACTAGTTTGCGCCTTATGTCCCTTTAGGGGGATACGTTACCGATCGGCATGGCCGCCGCACCAGCGGCGGCGTCGTGGCGAGCGAAACGGAGCGGGCGTGGACCTCAGGGACAGGAACGGCAGGCAGGGGACGCCGGCACTCAGCGGCGCCGCGGCGGCGCGCAGGGTGGAGGCGCTATTCAAGGCGATGGCATCAGACTTCCTGCTCCGCGAGCAGTTCGTGACCGACCCCGCCCGGATCCTCGCGGAGTACGTCCAGGGTGAGCACCCCGAACCCCGGCGGGCTGAGGATACCAACCGGCTTGTCTACTCCGTGATGTCCAACCCGGATCTCGTCCGCTGGATCCGGGACGTTGCCCGGCGACCCCGCCATGATCGCGCGGAGTCGGCGGCTGTCCTCGCCGACTTCGGCCGCGCTGTGGTCGACAACGGCGCATCGCACGTAGTGACCGCACTCATCGCTGGCGGATCCGGAGTCCTCGACGCGCCCCTCGTGGACGTCATCGTCAGCAGCGGCATCTTCGGCGCGAGGGCATCCACGGAGGTGAGCGGTACTCAGATGTCGACAGGGGGCAGCGGTACTGACCCGCTCACCGAATCCAGCGGAACCCACGTGTCAATGGCGGCGACCGAGTTCAGCGGTACTCGGATGTCGACAGGGGGCAGCGGCACTGACCCGCTCACCGAATCCAGCGGAACCCACGTGTCCTCCGGCGGCACGCCCGCCATGGTGGCCCTGCGCGCCCTCATGCAGTACTCCGTCGAGCTGCGCGAGCGCGGGCTCCTCGACCGCCCCGTGGGGACCCTATGACCACCGCAGAAGAGGCCGAACCGGCTGCCCTCAGCGAAGAGGAGCTTCGGGACCGGACCGTCCGGCTCGCCCGACTGGGCCACGCCGATGACTGCGCTGAACTGTGGCTGCGGCCCGCCACCGCAACCGAGGAGAACCTGCGCTGGCTCGATAGCGCGGCCTGGCAAGCGATGGATGCCCGCGACTTCGCCACGGCGGGAGAACTGGGCCGGCTGCTCACCCTGACCCGCTGGCGCAGCGGCGCCGACTTCGACGGACGCCTCACCGTGCCACCGGACGCTCTGCCCCCGCTGCCCGTCCCGTACCTCTCGGTCCCCAAGCTGCGCCACGACGTCGCGCAGCTCCGCTACCTCCGTGCGCGCGGACTGCTCGGTGCTGGGTACGACACGGTCGCCGCCACGTACGAGACGATCGCAAAACGGCTCGCCGCACAGGGCAACTTCGGCCAAGTGCCGATGACCCCTGCGGACACGGCGGCCATCGGTCACGTCTACAACAGGCTCCTGCACCTCGGCACTGCGCCCCGTCTCGACCAGGCGCTCGGCGACAGCTGGGACCGAGCTGCCGTCGAGAAGGCGTACCTCGCGGACCGATGTGGCATCGTCGTGATCGACGACCTGCTGAATCCGCAGGCACTCGAGAGCCTCCGTGCCTTCTGCCTTGAGTCGACCGTGTGGTCGGCCAACCGCTACGCCCACGGCCGGCTCGGCGCCTTCTTCCGCGACGGCTTCAACTGCCCCCTGCTTCTCCAGATCGTCGAGGAACTCGCCGACGCGTTGCCCCGGCTCATCGGCGACCGCTACCCCCTGAGGCAGCTGTGGGCCTTCAAGAATGGCCCCGAACTGCCCCGGTCCGGTCATACCCACGCGGATTTCGCAGCCGTCAACGTCAACTTCTGGATCACCTCGACCGAGGCGAACCTCGACCCCGACAGCGGCGGTCTTATCGTGCACCGCGCCGACGCCCCGCCGGACTGGGACTTCGACACCTACAACGGGCGACCCGACGTCATCGGCTCGTACCTAACGGCCCACGGCGTGGACGCGGTCCGCATCCCTTACCGGGCCAACCGGGCCATCCTGTTCAACTCCGACCTGTTCCACGGTACCGACGGCGTCCGTTTCCGGCCCGGCTACGAGAACCACCGCATCAACATCACTCTCCTGTACGGGGAGCGGGAGGACGATGTCGACCACCGCAACCCGCAGCGCGACCTCGCCGTCGGATCCCGCTCGGGCGGCGGCACTGCGCCCTGGCGTTCCGCTGCCTTCGGCCGGCCCCTGACCCGGCGCTGATGGGGGCGAGCAGTCCGTCGCAGTACGGGCAAGACCTGTTCGTGCTCCACGCCCTGACCGGACTGCGCGGAGGCTTCTTCCTGGACTCGGGAGCCTCCGACGGCGTGGATGCCAGTAACACACACCTCCTGGAAACTGTGTATGGCTGGTCGGGCATCTGCGTCGAGCCCAACCCACTGCTGTACGCGGAGCTCGTGCGCAACCGCCGCTGCCACCGGGTCAACTGCTGCCTATACGACCAGCCGGGCGAGGTCGACTTTGTCGAGGCTGGCACGGTCGGCGGCATCCTCGATGCCTACCACCCGGCCCTCCTCGCCTGTGCCCGCCAGGTCCTCGGTACGTCCCCCAGCCTGCCGCCGCCGACCGTCAAACGGCCGGCCAGGACCGTGCGGTCCCTGCTCCGCGCCTGCGGCGCACCCCGCGTCCTCGACTACTGGAGCCTGGACACCGAAGGCTCCGAGCTCACCATCCTCAAGACCTTCCCCTTCCACGAGTACGACGTCCGCGTCCTCACCGTGGAACACAACTGGCTGCCCGCCCGAGCCGAGGTTCGGAGCTTCCTGGAGATCCGCGGCTACCGCTGGGCGGCCGAACTCGGCTGCGACGACTGTTACCTCCACCCGTCCGTGAGCCCTCCGCCCGAGCGCGCTTGGCGCAGCGCCGCCTGGTGCCGGTGAAGGCATACGGGGCGACACAATGCGCGTCAATACTTCCGTTCCGTCACTGAGCAGCGGGACAGCTGTTCATCCAGGGTGAACTCGCCGTTGTCGAGCGCCTCTTCGAGCCAGTCCGCCGCAGCTTCTCTGAACTAAGAACTGCAGCCTGACCGGCCCTTTCATGGGGTCGCGACCCTGCTCGTCCGGGTGGCGATCTGACCGAAGGTAGGCATGCTGAGGTTCACGACGGTCGTCCTTCGCCGCTGTTCGGCCGTCAGTTGGTTGAGCTTCTCCTCTGCGACGGCGAGGCTGACGGCAAGTCCTTCGACTTCACCGAGCCACCCTTCCCGTTTCGCTTCGGCAACTCGGGCGATGAGAACCGCCACGCCAGGATCGCCGAAGCCCAACGCGAGGGCTGGCTCGGGGAAGTTGAAGGACTTGCGAGGTGGGGGAGAAGACCCCGCGCTCGCAGAGCGGGCCGGCCGCCATAACCGGTTCCCGCTCCTGAGGGAGTGCCGGCGGGTGCGGGCTCGGACTGGTTGGCCCTGGCGTCCAGGCGGGTGTTGCGGACCGCTTGCGGCGACGAGGGGGTGCCGGACTGCGAGAGCGGTCGTGAGCAACGGCGGTCCGTCCTGGTAGTCGGACCTACCGACGGTGCCAGTAGGTATGGACTTGCTGTACGTCGGCGTCGACGACGTCACGGAGGTCGTCGGCGTCCGAAGGGGCGTTCAGGCCCAGGGCGGCTGCGACCTCTCGGTAGGACGTCGTCATGTCGGGGTCTCCGGCAGCAACCAGGCTGGACAGCAGCGCCTGGTCGGCGGGTGTGGTCTGGTCGGCGAGGGTGAGGATGCGGACGCGGTCGGCGAGTGTCGTGCGGGGCAGCGCAGAGCCGAGCTGCCGTTCCAGTTGCGCCCAGCTGGTGGTGGTCTGGGCCCGGGCGGCTCCTTTGAGGGCGCCGCGCACCGCCGAGGCCGCTGCTTCCAGCACTTCGGGTTCGAGCTCCCGGCGGTGAGGCGATCGTGTGGGGGGCTTCTTCTTCTGTGCGCGCGGGGAGTCCTTGTGCGGTGGGGGCGGCTGCTTTCTGATCCAGGCATTAGCCTTGCGCCGCTCGCTGCCCGAGAGTGAGCTGCCGGCTGTGCCAGCAGCCGCCTTCAGCTGTGTGATCAGCCGATGTTGCTCGGCGGACTTGTCGGCTGCGCCGTTGAGCTGGGCGAGGATGCTGCGGACTTCCTGGAGCGCGGCTCGGCGTTGTTGGCGTTCTTGGCTTGTGCCGTTGAGGTGTTGTTGCAGTGTCTCCTTCGGGGATTGCTGTCTGCGCGGCGGCTTCGGCTTGGGCGTCCTGCGTAAGGGGCTGGTCCGTTTGCGTGAGGGGCGGGGACTTCGGGGAGGGGGATAGAGGATGATCCGGCCCTCGCCGGCGGCGGGGAGGTGGTCTTGGCGGCGGAGGAAGGCGCGGGCTGCGGCCAGGACTTGCTGTTCGGAGGTGCTGGCGCCGTGCCGGGTGAGGGTCGTGGCGGTCTGCAGCTGGGAGCGAACGTCCCAGGCCCGTCTCTCGGTGACGGCCTGGGCGAGATCGGTGAAGACGCGTTGCTGGTAGTCCTCGTGTCCGGTGAGCCACTCGCGGGCTTCTTCAACGGCCTGCTGTGCTTCGGTGCGGGCCAAGCCGGTGAGGGTTTCGAGGAAAGGGCCGCTGCCGACGTACAGGCGACGTACATGTTCGACGGTCCCGGAGCGCTGGGCTGCCTCGAGGCCGCGGACGAACCGGCTGACGTTCTCCGGCAGGACTCCCGTGCCCTTTGCCGCCACGCCTGCCTGCGGAGGTCCGGGCATAGAGGCGTGCTGTCGGAGGATCTCGGTGGCGGCCGGGGTGATCAGTCCGTCGTCCGTCCAGGAGCAGTCGGCAAGGGGGACCCACTCGGTGGGGTGGACCAGGCTCTGTGTGCCGATCCACACCTGGCGGCCGGCGCCGTCGCTCTCACACCGCACCCGGTACACGTACGGGCAGCGGGTGAGGACGCCGGGTTCTGGCACCACACCGGGGCCCAAGACCGGTATGCGGCCGTCGTCCCAGTCGGGCGGCACCGCGCCGTCCACGTGGACCCGCAGGAGGACGCCGTCCTCCAGGTCCACGTCCAGCAGCGAGCCGATCGGCTGCGGGAAGGCGAAGGAGCCGGTTCGGCCGTGTTCCAGGAGGGACCGGGTCATCGCCGCCTTCACATACAGGTGATCGGCGCTCGACTCGCCGACTTTCGGCCTCCGGCAGGCATTCGGGGCGCCGTTGGCCTGCGGAAAGTGCTGGAAGTGGCACTGCCGGTCGACGTACAGCTTGTGTGCGAGCCGGGCTCCGCAACCACCGAGCAGGAGCCCGCACCAGAACGTGTCGTGAGCGTGGGAGCGGCGGAACCCGTCCAGTTCGATGGCCTCGGTCGGCAGGACGACGGGCACGTCCGAGTGCTCGTCCCCGACCACTGCCGTCTGTACCAGCCGCGTGTCCCGCATGACGACGACCCCCAATCGTCCGAGGTCAACGATAGATGCCTCCCGCCCGCGGGTCATGGGCATCACTGCTTTGTGGCTGAACCTGTGGGCGTGGCAGAGCTCTGGACAACGGCAACGTTCGCTGTGCCGCCGCGCGATGGCCGCTGCCGCGTCGTCGCGTGTGAGCCCGGGAACGGTTCCGTGGACTACAGGGGTGTTGAACCCCAGGTGCTCGCGCATCAAATGTCAGAGGCTTCCCGGCATGCCCTTCGGTGAGCGCCGACGCGTACGGGACCACGGGCCCAGACGCGTCGGAGCGGAAGACACTGCGGGCCGCAACCACGCCCGCAAGAGCGATACCCGCCGCAGCACTTGTGACACAGGTCACGCCTTGCGGGCGGATTCCGTTGTCGGAAAGGCCCTTTCCCGGGCCCATGAGTAGAGGCTCATATCGATCAGTGAGAGGAACCGCTGCCCGTGTTCTACATCAACCCGATAAATGCCCCGGTCGGCGTGGCAGGCCTGGACTATGTCGAGTGGACGTATCCGGCTTCCCGCGTCGCCGTCAGGGTCCCCATCGCGACGTTGGGCATGCACCCGCGCCGGGACACCCTGACGCCGCAGGACCTGGCCCACATCCGGTACGGAGTGACCAACATCTACCGCGAGCAACTGTGGGCGCAGCCGGCCATCGGCGCCCTGGAAGCCCAGCATGCAGCCGTACACGGATACGACGACGGCGTCGACGACTTCTCGCGGGCCATCGGGATCCCGGCGGCCAAGACCTCGGCGTGGCGCGAAGCCGTCTCCACTGCGCTGATCGGCGACTGGACGCAGCTCGTCACCGCGGGCCGGGACCAGCTCATCGTGCCCCAGCACATCAAACGGGAAGCCGAACGTGCCCACCGGCAGCAGCAACCGCTGTGGGAACACAAGGTCAACGGACGCCGCGTGAGCCTGCTCGAAGCCCCCATCGGCGACGGCTTGACCCTGCGTGACCTGATCAGCGAACAGGAGGGCTCAGACGCAGCGGAGACGGACCGCGGCGCCGACGGCCCTCGGCTGGAAGCGGTGCTTGGGACCCTTGAGCCGGAGGAGCGGGACGTCGCCCTGGCATGGGCCCACCCTGGGATACGCACGTGGGCCGATGCTGCCCGGCATGCCCGAGCGGCTGATCCGGAAGTCTTCGGAGAGCGGGTGCGCCGCAAGGTCAGACGGATCGCCGCCCGGCGTGCTGAGCAGGCCGCCAGCGCCACGCGGACCAGAGCCGCCGCGGCCGGTCGCCTGGGATAGGCGGGCCTGCCGCCGGGCATGCCGTGAGCTGACGCGAAGTGACGTCGCTCTCGGTGCGTACAGCTCCTGGTGTACGCGTTGCGGTGCCCGGAAGGCCCCGACGGATCCCAGGCGGCTACTTTAAGTGAAGCTATGGGGTGCGCATGGGATGTGTACGCGCTGACGTGCGTCGGGTGTGCGCCGGATGGTGGGCCTGGTGTGATGCAGAACACGATTAGGATGCGGAGGGGTGTTCGAGGCCTCCCTCGGTCGGGTCTGTCCTGGTCAGGGCGCTACCGAGGGTGACTAGCGACGCTTGTTGAAGATTACATAGTGCGGTCCGGTGGGAACTCTCAGTGATTTTCTCGGAGGGCCGTGAGTGATCGGCCCCAGGAATCACTTAGGTGGGTCCCAGGCCCCAACGGGCCTTCGGTGCGCACGAGTTGGCGCCGGTCCCAGCCAGCCCTTGAGGAAGAGGAAATGCCTGCCATGTGCCGTGCCGCCGGGAGGCCCGCGTGAGTTACGACGACGCCCTGGAGGGCGCTCAGGACCCTGCCCCGCGTGGGGGACTGTCGCAGTCCTTGTACCTGCCGCTGGACCTGCCGCTGGAGTTCGAGGCCTTCTACCTCGGGCACCAGGAGGCGTTCCACGCCTACGCGGAAGTCCACTTCGGGACCCGTGAGACGGCCGAAGAGGTCATTCACGAGGTGTTCCTGCAGATCCACGCGGGCTGGCCGGAGCTGCTGAGCGCGGGCAACCTCGAGCAGGGCGCCTGGGCGATCATGCGGCGGGCCGTGCACGACCGCCTCGAACACGAAGGGCGCGCGCCCGCGTTCGTCATCAACGGTCCCATCGCCCAGGCGATGGACAAGGCGCTGGCCACGGCCCGGGACAAGCTGCAGAAGATGGAGTCGAGCAGCGGCCTGTACGAGGCGATCGCGGAACTGCCCAACCGCCAGTTCGAGGTGATCGTGCTGCGCTACATCCTCGGCTACCCCACCTCCCGGGTCGCCTGGTACGTCGGCATAGACGACCGCACCGTGGGCCACCACCTGCGTCGCGGCAAGGAACGCCTGCGCGTCAAACTCAGCCTGCCCGACGAACGCAAGAAGCCCAAGAGGGGACAACAGCCGTGACCGCCACCACCCTTGACGCCCTGCTGGCCGGTGCCCGCCTGCCGGTCACCGCCCCGCGCCGTTTCGACGTCGCCGCGGGCCTGCGCCGGCTCGCCGCCGACGCCCGTCGACTGACCCCCACCCCGGAGATCGCCCGCGCCGCCCAGGCCGGCCACCGCCTGAGCGTGGTGTGCCGGTGGGTCCTCAACGAACCAGCCGCCGCCGACCACGTCGCCAAGATCGCCGAAGAGCCCGGCAGCGGACCGCTGACGGAGGAGCACATGGACGTCGACGGCGCCCTCGTCTTCGGCTGCCTGCTCTACCTCACCCGCCACCCCGAGTCCGCCCAGTTCTGGTGGCAGCTGGCCGCCGGAGCCGGCAGCCGCGCCGCTGCCTACTGCCTCCACCTGCACCACCTGGCGCTCGGCGAGTCCAAGCGGTCCTGGCACTGGTTCCACCAGCTCACCCACTCCATGGCCGACACCGCCCCGCCGGACGCCGCCTTCCTCGAAGGACTGGAGCTGTTCGCCGGATACGTCCGCACCAACGGCTCCACCGCGCTCGCCCCCACGTGCCGCCTGGAACACGAGGTCGACCGCCTCGCCGCCCGCACACCCGGCTCCTCCGTCATCGTCGCCCGGCCCGACCGCCAACTCGTCGACGAGCTCCAGGAGTTCACCGCCGGCCGCTGAAGACCGGCCCCCACTGGAGAGACGGAAGAAGACAGAAGAAAGGGGGAGTCCTGTCCCGGCCACCGGTTCCGAGGCCACAGCCGGACGGACTCCCCACGACGCCAACGGAAAAGGACGTCATCCATGAACCGTAGCCTCCGCCCGCCGCGCCCGGGCACAAACCGGCGTACTGCTGCCGCCGCATGGCTCGCCCGCCGACGGCGCACCGCGCTCACCCAGGTTCTGCGCGGGGCCTGTTACGGCATCGGCACCGGAGTCATCGGCCTGGTCTTCATGCTGATGGAGTACCGGCTGCGGTAACCCCTCATCCGGTGCGGGAAAGCCTCGCACCGCACCGATCGCACGCGGCACCGTCGCCGGACAGAAGCCCGAAAGCGTTTCACCGCATACCCGAGCAACAGGTGCACGGCTGTGGCAGGGTGACGACCAGTGTCGGCCCGCCGCATTCCCCCGTTCCGAGAGCCGGAAGCCTCATCAGACGGCGTGCCAGCCTCGATCGACACGATGCGGGATGGCAGGCAGCTCCGGAGGCCGCGCCACAGGGTGATGGTGGTGGGTGAAGGTGCCTTCGCTGGGGTGCGCCCCTCGTCGATCCCTCCGTCTGGCGCTCTGCCGTCACCAGTCACTACGGGTGGCTGCGGTCGGTCAGCGGGAACCCGCTGGATGACGGCCCGACGCTCTGTACCGACGAGGGGCGCTTGTGACCTGGACCGGCACGGTCCAGGTGGTACCGAAACTGGTGGCGAGCAGCCAGGACGCCCACTGGGTGTGTCCTGCACGTGTTGTTCCTCAGGCGCCTCGCCAGCCCAGGCCCGACTACTCGAAGCGGGTTTCGAGCTTGAGCTTGAGACCGTCGGGGTCGTAGGCGTCGGTGTCGACGGCGTACTCGGTCCAGCCACCTCCCTGGGCCGACCAGGGGGTGAACACGATGATGTTGCCGGGCTGGGATCCGTGGTCGTCGAACATCTGCAGCCCGATCCGCATGTCCTTCAGAACGCGGTCGCTGGTCGCTGGGCGTGTCTCCACGAGGATGCGAAATCCGTCGGGGTCGAAGCCGTCGGTGTCGGACACCAGCCCGGTCCAGCCGCCGCCCTGGCTGGCCCACGGCGTGTACTGCACCGGTCCTACGTTGTTGCCGTCCCCCTGGTCGAAGGCTTGCGCGCCGATGCGGAAGTCGAGGTCGCCCAGTGGGTTGTTCGCCTCGGCCTCCAGACCGATGCGGACGGCGTCGGGGTCGAAGCGGTCGAGGTCCGTGGCGAACTCCGAGGAGAGATTCGCGTCCTTGGCCCAGCTGGTGTAGCGGGCCTCGCCTTCGGCTGACGTGCCGGCGGCGTCGGCGACCTGGATGCCGAGCCGGAAGTTCGGAAGCTTGCTGTTCACTGTGATGTCCTCTCGTGAAGTGGTGTCCGGTGGTCTGCGGCCGGCGCACGGCCTCATTCCGTCCGGGGATCTGCTGCGAGTCTGGCTCGCGGCGGGGGAGGGTCCATCGGGGAATCCCCTACGCCTGAGCGGGAGCCGTGACACCGGGTCGTAGACGGTTGTCCGACCCCGCCGACTGCACTACGACTTGCGACGGCGAGTGAGTTCCACGCGGCCTCGGACACCGAGCTTGCGGTAGACACGGGTCAGGTTCGACTCGACGGTCTTGACACTGACCAACAACGCCGAAGCGATCTCCGTGTTCGTCAGCCCCTGCGAAGCCAGGTCGGCCACACGCTGTTCTGTGGGCGTGAGAGTGCCCTTGCTGCTATGGACCAGGCGTGCCCGCTCTCGGTGCCCCAGCTCCGACCACCGAGGTGCTCCCAGCTGGTCGAAGACCGCGATGGCCTCATCCAGCGTGTCGGCCGCGGCCTGCCGCCGGCGAGACCGGCGTTGTGCGGTACCCAGAACGAGAAGGCACCGTCCGAGTTCGAATGGCAGTCCCCGCTCGAAGGCTTCCGTCACTGAGTCGGCAACCGCCTCAATTGCCTCGGCAGGTTGGCGGCAGGCGAGGCGGAAGACGGCGGCGGCACGGCCGCAGGCGATGCGCGCCCAGGGATGGTCAAGGCGGGCGGCGGCGTCCTGCAGCCACTGCAGCTGCTGCTCCGCCTCGGCGTGGCGACCGGTCCGGGCGTAGCCTTCGACGAGATCGGGGGTAAAGGGGAGCAGACCCGGTTCGCCGACGCCGTGCTCAGTCAGCAGCGAGGCAATGGGGTCCAGCCAGACCACCGCGGCGTTCGGATCATCGACAGACAGCTCAAGCTGGCCCAGGACACACCGGCACTGGGCAGCGAAGATCCGGTCGGTTTGGCGCGCGGTCCCCCGTAAGCCCTCGACGGCCAAGTGCCGGGCCAGGCTGACTTCACCCCGTGCAGTGGCGATCAGCGACAGGACGTAGGCCGTCATCCCCGCCTGCCCATAGCCGGTCTCCCGCTCGTACCTCTCCACCGCCGTAGCATGCCGCGCGGCCTGCTCCCAACGGCCGGCCCGCCACTCCACCTCGACCAGGTGCAACCGGGTCCCGCTCGAACTCTCCTCAGCCCCCCGCTGCTCGCCCGCGTCCAGAACGGCATGGTGCAGTTCCCGGGCGCTGTCGACCTCACCGCGCCACATGTGCCACATCGCCAACCGAGTCTCCGGCGAGTCATAGGGATGGGGCATGTCCCGTAGGCCCGGCACGGCGACTGCGGCTCGAAGCTGTACTCCGGCCTCAGGTCGGCCGGTAAGAGCTACAAGGAATCCCTCCACCGCCAGAGCTCTCCGCAGACTTACTGAATCGTTGGTGCGTCGGGCGTCCTCCACGGCCTTGCGCGCGATGGGCTGAGCCTCTGTCGGCCGCAGAAGCATGATGCCGACACGCCGGGCAAGTTCCGCGCCGACCTGTGAGGCTTGTGCTGCATCATGGTTGAGCGTCTCAGCGGCCTGGGCCAGCAATCCAATGGCAACTGCATGGTCGGGCTCGACCCAAGCACGCCGCGCGGCCAACTCGCCTCGCAGTTCCTTCGGCGCGTTCGCCGACCATCCGGCGCTCTTCGTCCTCGCCCGGTCGAACTCATTCGCTGCGATGAGACAATCCAGCTCAAACAACCGCCTGCGCCAGGCGGGTAGTCCATCGGCGTCCGGGCTGAGCGCGATGGCAGTCTCGCTGAGCGCCAGTGCACGCAGGGGAGCGCCGCGGGCCAGAGCTCGCTCGGCTGCCGTGGAGATCGTCTCGGCTAGGGACTCGTCGGGCTCCTCGGCCGCGGCTGCCAAGTGCGCGGCTGTATCGTCCGGGTCGTCAGCAGCTGACGCCAGCCCCCGATGTAGGCGTCGGCGTACAGAGCCGGACACGGAGGCTTGGGTGACCTCCCGCAGCAAGGGGTGGGTGAAGCGTAATACCGGATCCGGAGAGGTCTCCTCCAGCACCTGGGCTTCAACCGCCTCGTCCACCCCGACGTCTGCGCCAAGGCCGACAACCCCTCGGAGCAGTCGCCGCGTCGGGCGTGATGTCAGAGCCGCGGCCTGGACCACAGTTGTCGCAGAGGGCTCCAGCCGCCGTAACCGTGCCTCCAGCGAGTTGGCAAGGCTCGGCGGTACCTGAGCCTCGGATGCGTCGCACCCGTGGATCGTCATCGTCTCCCGAGCCAACTCCTCCACCGCGTATGGATTACCGCCGGACAGATCCACGATCTGGCGCAGGAGTCGGGGCGACCAGCGTCCGGGGAAACGATCGGTAATGAGCTGGGTCAGGAACTCGTCGTCCAGTGCGGCGAGTTCGAGTCGGACCAGGTGCGGATCGAGTGCCCGTGCGAGTAACCCGGCCAGACCGCCATCGGCTTGACCGCCGCGCACCGAAACAAGCCATGTCACTGGCTGCCCCGTTAGCCAGCTTGCCGCCACCTTCAGTAACCGTCTGGTGTCCGCGTCCAGCCACTGTTCGTCGTCGATAGCTAGAAGAAGTCGGGGCGGCGCAAGTGCGCGGATGCCGTTCACGGTGGCCCGGACAAGCAGCGCATCGTCCGGCGAGGTCCCGGCGTCGGTCAACCGCAGCGCGACGCGCAGGGCATCGGCCTGGACCGACGGCAGTTGGGGCAGTACGTCACGTACGGCCGGGTCCAGAAGATCAGCTAGATTCGACAGGGGCGGTGTGGCTTCTTCCCGAAGCCCTGTCGTGGAGATTACGCGAGCGCCATCGCCAGCGGCGAGGTCGACAACTGCCCGGTACAGGGCGGTCTTTCCGATCCCGGATTCCCCGCTGATGACCACGCCCCCTGTGGCCAGACGGCCGCATAGCGTGGCTCGGCAAATCGCTAACTCGGAGTCACGGCCGTGTAACCGCATGCCGCCACACTAACTCCGGCTCTCAGGACCAACCATGTCCGGCGAGGCATACGCCGAGCCTTCTGCCAGCCCACCGAAGTGGGGGCGTCGAAGTGCGGCTCATGTAGTAGTGCCGGGACGGGTCAGGGTCGCCTTCTGGGACTGTGTTTCATCATCCCGACGAGGGGCCGGAACTGGAGGTGGGGCTGGGGTGCCCGCCAGGCCGCCACCGGGCATGTCTCATCGTCCTGCGCGACGATCCGGACCTCGTCCTTTGTACGGCCGTGCGCGTTGGTCGTGCTGCGGCGCACGATGATGAGGAGCGCGGGCAGCTGGAGGAGTTCGCCGGTCTCCTCGACGACCACCTCGGCGGTCTCCTCGACGACGTCGTGCAGTGCCCCGCGAGGCGGCCCACTCTGGTGGCGCAACATTTGATCTTTGTCCGCGCGGCGCCTTGTAGCGGCGCCGCGCGGGCACGTCACCTAGCGATGTGCCAACAGATGATGAGGCGGGGAAGTCGCTACAGTTTGACCAGACGGGGCCGAGGCCGCGTCACGCACTGTGGGTAATACGGTCGCGCCGCGCGGGCATGTCACCACGGAGAAGGCGTCGCGTACTCCAGTGGTACGCCGGGGCGTTTGCGGTGTTGAACCTGACTGTTTCGGGCTTCGCTATCAGCCAGGCAGTGCAGGCCAATCGCACGGCGGCTGAGGCCAAGCAGTGCAGCATCATGCCGCGGGCGCGGACCTGGTCAAGGTAGATGTCGTGGTCGTAGCCGCGGTCGGCGAACAGGGAGTCCGGCTTGCGGCGGGGACGGCCAACCCTGCCGCGGACCGGCGGAAACGCGTCGAGCAAGGGCAGGAGTTGGGTGACGTCGTTGCGGTTGCCGCCGGTCAGCAGGACCGCGAGCGGGGTGCAGTGCCCGTCGGTGATCAGGTGGTGTTTCGGGGCTGACCCGGCCTCGGTCGACCGGCGAGGGGCCTGTATGGATCCCCCTTTTAGCGCTCTGACGTGGGAGGAGTCGACCACGCAGCGGGACCAGTCCAGCCGGGAGGCCGCGTTCAGCTCGGCGAGCAGGACCTCGTGATCTGTCTGCCGCCCATCACCCATCGCCGACAGCTCCGGAGGGTGAAGCTTTCGGGGAGTGTTCCGCCTGACTCCGCGCACCATCCGGTCTCGTCCGATGGTCAGCGGGCGCTGACCGGTCGGAGAGTTTCTTCAGCAGATCCATTTCGCGCTGTGTGGCCCGCCGTAGCGCTGCCTCTCTGGCCCCTTGCTCTTTGAGAGAGCGTTTCTGTGTCTCGCTGGCAATGGTCTGTGCCCTCCAGGTAAAGGCGAAGTACATGGCTGTTGGCGCGACCACGAGCAGGACGGAGAGAGCCGCGACGGCCAGACGCAGCAGTCGCAGGGTGCGCTTCTCCCGCCGTCTTTCGCGGTCCTCTCGGTCTTGGGAGGCGTTGAGGAAGTCCTGGACCAGGGGTCCGGCCGCCCAGGGGTGCTGGTCAGAGTGGTCCTGGGCGATGGCGAGCCGCGTACCGCGATAGAGGAGGTCGGGGTGGCGGGCGGCGTGCCCCCACTGATCGGCGGACTCGGCGAGTTGCTGGCGGATGCGCAGTCCGTCACGGTCCTCACTGATCCACTGGCTGAGCCGGGGCCAGGCGGTGAGGAGCGCTTCGTGGGCAACCGAGACGTGGTCGGTGTCCAGGAAGAGCAGCCGTGCCTGGGCGAGGGCTTCGATGGCAGTGCGGGTGGCCGCTGGATCGGGGCCGTCTTCGAGCGGTGGGTACCGGGTGAGGCGGCGGCGGGTGGCGCGGCCTTCATGGTCGAGGTGGACCAGGCGCAGCAGGAGCTGGTGGGCGGCGTGGCGGGCGGTGGGGGATAGGGCGGTGAAGACGCGTTCAGCGCTTGCTTCGATGGCCGAGTGGATGCCGCCGCTGGTGGTGTAGCCGTTCACGGTCAGGGTGTTGTCGGTGCGCTGCTGCCAGGTGGCACGCAGGGCGTGGGCCAGCAGGGGGAGCGCCGCGGTGCTGTCGGTGCCCGCGGTGGCCCGGTGGGCGCCGGTATCGCGGAGGATCACTTCGGTCAGGCCGGGTTCCAGGGCGAGGCCGGCGCGGACGGCGGGTTCGGTGATCGCGGCGCGCAGGTCGGCCGGGCCCATCGGGGCGAGCGGCAGATGTCCTGTGGCCATGTGGGGTGCCAGGCCCGGGCTGGACAGGCAGTGTCCGTAGTAGTCGGCACGGATGCCGAGGACGACCAGCGCGGCCGGTCCGGCCTGCCGGCCGGGCGGGTGTTCGGGGGAGACCAGGGCGTCCAGGACGGTGAGGAAGCCGTCCCGTTCCCGGTCATGGTCGCAGTGGGTGAACAGCTCCTCGAACTGATCGATGATCAGCACCGGACGTACGGCATCGGCCGTCCTGTCGCCGGGAGTGCAGGCCGCCTGCTGCGGTACCGGCCGCGTGCGGATTCGCAGTACGGATTCCACGGCGCGGCCGCCGCGCAGCAGCGCGATGCGGGTCAGCTCTGCGGGAACACCCGTGGTCTCCTCCAGGACACCCAGCAGCGTCGCCAGAGGCCGCCGTCCCGGGGTGAAGATCTTCACCGGCCAGTGGCGGGATGCGGCGGCCGGGAGTGCGCCGCGGTTGAGCGCCGGCAGCAGACCGGCCCGCAGCAACGACGACTTGCCGGCGCCCGAGGGAGCGACCGCCACGGTCATCCCGCCCTCGCGCAGTGTGTCGGCCAGCCGGCCGACCAGTGTGGCGGTGGCCCGCTCACGGCCGAAGAACCAGGCGGCGTCGGCCGGCTCGAAGCTCGCAAGGCCCGGGTAGGGACACATGTCGGAGGGGCCGGCGTCGACGGTAGTGCGGCCGCCCTGGTCATGCACGAGCCGGGTCAACCGTTGGCCGGAGTCGAGGGCCCGGTCGCAGGCCCGGGCTACCTCAATGGTGAGCGGCTTCTCACCCGTTTCGATCTTGCTGAGGTAGCCCTTGGTGTAGCCGGCCTTCTTGGCCAGGTCTCCCAACGAGAGGGGATCCGGCTGGTGGTTCTTGCGGAGTTGCTGCAGGCACCTGCCGGGAGCGAGCGGCAGGTCGGGGCCTTCGGCGGTCGCCGGATGCGGCCGGACGGGTACGAGGTGGTCCAACGGTGATGCTCCTTGTCGCCCGCCCGGCAGTGCTCGCCCGGGCCCGTACGGCTCAACGCAGCATGGGGAAAGGGGATACGGCCGGGCGGAGCTCACGCGTCGCTCCGCCCGGCCGACGGGGTGTCAGGCACAGCCGCCGGGGATCCAGCCGAGGTAGTTGCGGTAGTAGTGGACGCCGGAGGCATGGCCGATGCGTCCGTTGACGCCGGTGGCGTAGAAGCCGCCGTTGTCGTCGGCGATGCCGATGTGCCCGAACGAGCTGATGTGCCAGAACACGAAGGCGCCCTTGGGCGGGGTGCCGGTGGTGTGCTTGGGCCCGCTGCGCTTCCAGTGGGCGATCGCGGACGGGTACTTCGGCGAACAGCCCCACGCTGTGCGGGCGGCCTTCTCGCACCAGCCCTCGTAGATGGTGCTGCCCAGCCGGGCCCGGTACCAGGCGACCGCCCGGTCCGCACCGCCCAGAACGACATTCAACCGCTCGCTTTCTGCGGCAGTGAGCAGGGTCTGCGCGGCCTGCGGCGCGGTGGCGAGGGTGGGGTCCGCGATGTCGTCCTCGCCGATCGGGCTGAATGCCTCCAGCAGCAGGTCCTCGGACGACTGCGGCGTCTGTTCCTCGTCCGGACCCAGGCCGTCGCGGGCAGGGGTGATCTCGCTCATGGCGTGCCTCCATGCAGGTGAGGGGGAGTTGCGGTCTGCTCGGCCCGTGCCGGTAGCCCCGCTGACCAACACGCTGCCCCACTCGGCAGGCCCAGTGCACCTGTTGACCCCACCACTCCTGTTCCGAGTGGGAAGGAAACCCGCCTGACCAGCATCGATCCTGTAAGGCGATGTCGGCGGGGCCCGGCGGGAACTCTCCGTCAGCTCTGGCCAGAACCTGCTGATCCCGCCGGTCCAGACGGCGGTCCTGGGCGTTGCGAACGCGGAGGAGCCGTTGATGCTGCCGCTGGAGACGATCGAGGGCGTCGACCTGGCTCCGTCGCCCTGCGTGCTGCCAAGGCGGCGGAGCAGAAGAACGGCGGCGGCCGGCCAGTGCAGCCGAAGCCGCGCATGACCCGGATGGTCCGGCGCGGCGGGCGAGAGCCGATGGAGCTCGGTGCCGTGATCGGTGCGCTGGTGACCGAGCGGGCCTGGGAGTTCCCGGCCTTCGGCGAGACGTTGCGGGAACGGTGGGCGGCTATCGCCCCCGAACTCGCCGGGCACGTCGCGACGGCCGGTACGACGCCGACTCCGGTCGGCTCACAGTGTCAGCAGGGTGATCAGCCAGCTCCTGAAGGCACCGGTGATCGGCTGGATCGTGGCGTGTCCGGCTCCCGGGGGTCGGGTACGGCTTCGGCAACTGGCCATGGTGGTGGGGGAGGCTGTCGGGTGGGCAAGGAGAGCCGGGGCAAGAAGGTGCGCAGCAGGGACAAGGCTGGCGAGTGGACGGCGACCGGTGCTGCCCGGGTGGCGCGGCGTCTGCGGGAGCAGACCGGGCGGTTGCTGGCCGGGAACCCGTGGGTTCAGGCGATGCTCGCCTCCAACATCAAAAACGTCGTTAGCGAGCTGTACGCCGTGCTGCTCCACAGCGATCTTGCCGACATCGCGCACCGGCCCGAGGACACCGCGCGGGACGCGGCCTGGTCGATGACGCTGGGCAAACAGGGGCACCGGCCGCCGTGGCCGCGGGCGGCCGGGGAAGCTGCCGGGTGGGAGATCCGGCAGATCGAGAAATTGTTGCGGCAGGCCGAGGTCCTCGTCATCTCTCCGGCCGCGCACGCCGCGGTGATGGCTGCGGCCGCCACCCTCGAGCCGGCCGACGTCAGCACCCTTCACCGGGACCGGGACATCCTCGTGCCCACCGCGCTCCTGGTGCTGCCCGAACCGGTCGTGGTCGTCAACCGCACCGGCTCACTGTCGGACATCAAAGCGCTTGGCTGGCAGTTCGTCACCCAGCACCAGATCCTGCCCACCGCCCAGTACCCCGGCGTGCAGGTGACCACGTTCATGGACCGCGACGGTCCGGTCCAGCCGACAGGATGGCGCCAGGCGGTCTCCCAGGCACGCGCCTCCGGAAACCCACTGCCGCCGCTGATGCCGGACGGTATGTACGGGATGCGCGGCGACGCCTGCCTCGCGGAGGAGAGCTCCGAAACGCTTGCGCACCTCTCCGCGCTCTACCGCGAGATGGAGAACGCCCGCGCCCAGGCCTCTCAGTGGCGTGCCGAGCCGGTCCCCGAGACCGGCGAGTGGGGCGGCGGCCGGGTGGAGGACCCGTACGACGACTTCGTGGCCCGCTACATGTTCGCCTTCTTCCGGCTGAACTCCCAGGGCATCACGGCCGTCGGCCCGTCCCGGGCCACCGGGGACACAGCGGCGGACAGCGGTGATGCGTCCGGGGCGCAGGATCCTGACGTACGGGTGATCCGGCTCGCCGCGCCTTCGCCCCGTCCATCGGACCCGGCGGGGGAGACGAAGCGGGTGTATCACCACCGGTGGCCGGTGCGTATGCACAAGGTGCGGCAGTGGTATCCCAGCCTTCAGGAACACCGGGTGATCTGGCGGGGCCCCTACATCAAGGGACCCGCGGACGCCCCGCTGATGATGAGGGAGAAGGCCTACCTCGTTGACTCATGACGCGGGGCGCCGCAGCCGTGCGGCGCATTGCGTGAACCCGGTCCGCGTGCTCAGAAGTTGGAGATGACGTTGGTGAGGACGTTGTTGATGGTGTCGGGGTTGCTGGCCTGGTAGGCGTGGGCGTGGGTGGCGTCGGCGATCTGCTGGAGTGCTGTGGTGTCGGCGTCGGCTCCGTAGTCGATGGTGAAGACGCGGACGGGGTCCTTGTTGGGGTCGCCGATGGTGTTGAGGAGTCCTTCGCGGGCGGGGCCGCCGGCGGTTTCGTTTCTGCCGTCGGTCAGGACGAAGACGGCGGGGATGGCGCTGGTGTCGTACTGGCACTGGTAGCCCGCGTACGGGGGCAACCATTCAGTGGGGTCCTTGTCGGCCTTGGACCGGTTGCTCGCCGCGGACACCGCGATCAGATCGCGGGCGTCGTCCAGGTCATTCGCGTACAACTCCCTTTCCTTCGCCGTCCATTGAGAAGCGCCGGAGTCCCAGGCCTCAGCCAACGGGACAAGATGGTCGACGTCCAGCTTGCTCGTACTGTCGAGGTAGCGGTCGTCGTACGGCGAGTACCAACTCCCGCCGGTCAGCGTGCAGTTCGGGCCCTGGGCCGGGGTGGTGACCGCCTCCGTCTTGAGAACCTCCATGCGGGTGTTGCATGAGTCGTGGTCGGCGTCAGTCCAGTGCTTGAACTTCGAGCGCTCGTAGCCGGCACGGTTCTCGGTCTGGACGGGCAGCGCGGCCAGGGCGTCACGCACGGGCAAGGTCACGCTGTCGCCGGGGGCAGCGGCGCGCTCGGTTGCGGCCGCGTGGGCGGTGGTGGGGGCGAGCAGTACGGCGAGCGCGGACAGCGCGGCGACAGCCGTACCGGCGACGGGGGAGAAGTGCGTGCACCGGCAGCCGTGGGGCGCATGTTAGAAGGGTCAGGTTGCGGTGTCTGGGGATGCTGTGCGGGAGTCGAAGGCCTCCTGCATGATCTCGTTGGCAGTGCCGGGGCGTTGGGCGCTTAAGTCGAGCAGGTTGGACAGCAGCCAGAGGACGAAGGTGAAGGTGAGTGCTTCGGCTGGCGGGATCGGGCCGAACTGATCGCGCCAGGCGACGGCGTCGTGGCCCAGGAC
>Ga0307516_10003356_pt1 | contig 20712 bp, 18 predicted proteins | sample 19_EM_MG_FD_203310 | JGI IMG/M metagenome (GOLD analysis project Ga0307516, IMG submission 203310) | Populus trichocarpa ectomycorrhiza microbial communities from riparian zone in the Pacific Northwest, United States - 19_EM | ecosystem: Host-associated > Plants > Roots > Unclassified | place...
AATCGCCCGTGAAGCTGGTCGTCGTACAAAGTTAGCTGTTGCGAGTAACGTGCCTGGTGTTGATCCTGTAGGAACGTTTGTCGGTGGTCACGGTACTCGAGTTCAGGCGGTTATGAACGAAATTGGCGATCAAGAAAAGATCGACATCATTACCTTTGATGAAAACGCCGAACAGTTTATTCGTAACGCCTTGAGTCCAGCAGACGTAGTTCGTGTTGAGATCGATGAAGCCGCTAAGCGCGCCAAGGTGTTCGTGGACGAAACTCAGCAATCAATTGCGATTGGTCGTGGTGGTCAGAATGTACGTCTCGCCAGTCACCTTACCGGCTATGAGCTTGATATCGAAATGGCTCAGACAAATGACAAGCCTGCTGAACCAAAACCTCGCAAAAACATCGAGGACAGCTTGATGAATGCGGTCGAAGAATCAACTGAAGAATAATTCAGAAAGTACATACCAATACAAATTCCGCCCCAATATTTAAGGGCGGAATTTTATTAGCGCTGTTTAATCATAATCTCAAGGTTTGATAGATAATGAGACGGATTAACACTTTGATGTTTGCGTAAGTACGCCAGGTGGATTTCGACAAAAGGCAGTTGGTTATCAGGAAAGTCGTTTGCACTTGGACTGTAGATTCCTTTGGTCACCATTGTAGGGTCCGATTGCATCTGCTCAAGTTTGACGGTAATTTCATCGAGAGTCATGGTAAAACTTTCGGTTGTGTATGTTTTTGTTCATAAGAGTATCTTTCTTACCGCCCGGTAATAGTAATATATTCTATTATGCGCTTATTTGATTGAAAAACCTAATCCACGCTCTCTTGAAAATAATATTAGCACTCACTTGACTCGAGTGCTAGCTGTTATATATACTAAATATAGTAAAACGTGAGCAAAGAATACAATATGCTTGCGCAACACCTAGAGAGGACTGATAATAGAGTTATGGCAGATGATTTCACAGAATTTGTGTCACACCTAACCGATAATGCACGCAGTAGTTTGCAGCATGCTGATGCAATTGCGCGCGGATACGGTAGTGCCTATATAGGCACTGAACATTTGCTTCTTGGCGTACTTGCTCAGGGTTCTTCGGTGGGCGCTAAAGTTCTGGCCGATGCAGGCGTGACGCTTGATCGTGCGGAACTAGCTCTCAATTTAACACCCCGTGCTTTAGTGGTGAGTACGGGTGCGAAAGGTTTATCTGAAACAGCTAAGCTGACTCTCAAGATGAGTTGGGAAATTGCACAGGAATTTCATCAGGAGCACCTCGGTACTGAGCATATACTCTATAGTATTTTAACGCAAAAAAATGCTCGAGCAACGGTACTGCTGCGAGATATGAGTATCGATATTGGTGAACTGACAGGCGACTTGGAAGAGTTTTTTGATCGTCAAAACAACGCTGCTTATGAGGGTGAGAATGCCCAAGCTTCGCATACGAAAAAGCGTGCCGGACGTGCCGGAGCACTTGAAACATTTGGAACGGATTTAACCGCTAAGGCTCGTGGGGGTGAGCTTGACCCTGTAATTGGTAGAGATACCCAGGAAGAGCGCATGGTAACAATCTTAAGTCGCCGTACAAAAAATAATCCCGTACTGATTGGCGAACCGGGAGTCGGTAAAACGGCTATAGTCGAAGGTTTGGCGCAGCGAATTGCTCGAGAAGACGTACCTGATCATCTACTTGATCGACGAGTAATTCAGCTTGATCTTGCTGCTATGATTGCCGGTACAAAGTATCGAGGAGAGTTTGAAGAGCGTTTGAAAAAAGTTATTGATGAGCTAAAACACGAGAAGAATGTCATTATTTTTATCGACGAACTACATCTACTTGTTGGTGCGGGTGCCGCTGAGGGAGCGCTTGATGCCGCCAATATGCTCAAACCAGCTCTGGCGCGTGGCGAGTTGCATATGATCGGCGCTACGACGTTTGATGAATATCGTAAGCATATCGAAAAAGATACCGCACTCGAACGTCGGTTTCAGACCATTATTGTTCCCGAGCCCAACCTAAAAGACACGATTGCGATTGTAAAGGGGCTACGCAGCTACTACGAAAAACATCACGGCGTTACCATGAGTGACTTAGTGCTCGAGGATGCAGTCTATATGGCTGATCGCTATGTCAATGAACGTTTTATGCCAGATAAAGCGATTGATGTGATTGATGAAGCTGCGGCGCTCGTAAGGGTTCGAGCCGGGCGCAAACCGAGCAAACTACGCGATTTTACTCGTCAGTTAAAAAATCTCAACGAAAAAATGGAAGATGCCGTTGTTAGCGAAGATTATGAACGCGCGGCACTTTACAAGACCCGTATCAGTCAGATTACCTCGAAACTTGAGGAGACCAAGGCTGATTATGAAAAGAAAACGCCTATAAAGCTAAAGGATGACGACATTGCGCATGCTATTGCCACGATGACCGGTATTCCTGTAAAGCGTGTCCAAAAGTCAGAGGCTAAGTTACTTAGAACTCTTGAAAAGCATTTGGGCAAGTATATTATTGGTCAAAAAGAGGCAGTCGAGAAGGTGGCGCATGCAATTCGTCGCAGTCGCAGTGGCGTAGCAAGCAATAGGCGGCCAATCGGATCATTTGTGTTTATGGGTCCGACAGGTGTTGGTAAAACAGAGCTTGCTAAGGTGGTTGCTCGCGAGGTTTTTGGTAGCGACGATGCCCTGATTAAGATTGATATGAGTGAATTTGGCGAACGTCACAATACGAGCCGGCTTCTTGGTGCGCCGGCCGGCTATGTTGGCTATGAAGACGGCGGACAACTTACGGATAAAATTCGTCGTCAACCGTATAGTGTCGTATTGTTTGATGAGATTGAAAAAGCTCATTCTGAAGTATTTCAACTGTTACTTCAACTGTTAGAAGACGGTAAGCTGACGGATGCGAAGGGGCGAAGTGTCGACTTTTCAAACGCTGTCATTATTCTAACGAGCAATCTTGGCGCTGACCGGATGATGAAAGAATCGAGCCTTGGCTTCCATGCAAAGAGCAAGTCAGACGAGAAACAGTTAGATGAAGTGCACGCAGAGAATGCGGCCGCAGCCAAAGAAGCGCTCTCGCGAATGATGCGTCCGGAGCTTATCAATCGTTTTGATGCGGTTGTAACATTCCGTGCCCTTACAAGGGTAGAGGTTAGTAAAATTTTCGATAATATGATCGAAGAATTGCAGCAGCGTCTTGTACGAAAGGGTATTCATCTGGTGATTAGACCAGCTGCCAAAAACCTACTTATTGGCAAGGGATACGACGAAAAGTTCGGTGCCCGGCCTTTAAGACGCGCGTTACAAGACGAACTAGAGCATAAGATTGCTGACGGCATTTTGTCGGGTGAATACGAGAAGGGCAGTGTGCTTGAAATTGGCGCACGAAAAGGTAGCGTAACGGTTGATGTTCGGCATGAAACCGCGTAGATTACTCGGTTATACAATAGGGTGGGCCGCCTTTTTTCTATGTGTCGCATCTGCCTATCTTCTTGTTATAAATCGTCAGGCGGTTCTCGATCAACTGAGCGTATGGCAATATCAGCCAAGCGGTGAAATTGTGGCGTTTGCGGAGCGAACGGGCATGAATTCGACAGGTGAGTTTTATTTTTATACCACTCACCCTTCGCTGCTTGAAGCGACCGAATTTAATAAAGAATGCGATCGCAAAGAGGAAAGTGCAGCGATTTTGGGCTGTTATAACGGACAGTACATTTATATTTATAACGTGCCAAACAAGGATGTTGATGGTATTAGGGAAGTCACTGCCGCCCATGAAATGCTGCATGCGGCGTATGATCGAATGAACGACGATGAAAAACAAAAGATAAACGCTCTCCTCGAGGCTGAATATGTTAAGTTGCAAAGTAATAAAGAGTTTGCCGAGCGGATGGCGTTTTATGCGCGCACCGAGCCGGGCGAGCGAGATAATGAGCTGCATTCGGTGATTGGTACGGAGGTGGCGGATATTGATTCGACGCTCGAGGATCACTACAAAAGGTATTTTTCAGATCGCAATAAAGTTGTTGAGCTGCATCAAAAATACGCAAGCGTGTTCTCTGGGCTACAAACTCAAGCCGATACACTATCGGCTCAGTTAACGCAATTAGGCGATGAAATAGAGGCCGAATCGATTGCCTATAACAAAGCAATTACTGCGTTTAATCAAGATGTCAGTAGCTTTGAGCGCCGCGCTAAAAACAATGAATTTTCATCGCAGGCCGAACTAGATCAGGAACGTAACGCTCTTCTGGCGCGAGCCGATCAACTTGATGCGAGTCGTGAGTCGGTTAACGCTAAGGTTACACGCTATAATGCGCTACGAGACCAACTAATGACCATCGCTAGTCAATCCGAAGCGCTTAACCGCAGTATCGACAGTAGCCTCGCGCCTGCACCTAGTCTATAATAAAACCAATGGTAAAAAGCAAAACTTCATTTATCTGCCAGAACTGCGGGGCAAGTTATCCAAAGTGGACGGGTAAATGTGATAATTGTGGACAGTGGAACACGTTTGTTGAGCAGGCATCTATTTCTGCGGGTAAGTCGGCGGTGTCAAAAAGTATTAATAGTGGTCGAGTACTTGCTCCACAAACGATGCAGTCGATCTCTATTGAGGAGACGGTACAGCGCATGACAACAGGCTACGCCGATCTTGACGCAGTGCTTGGTGGCGGTATTTTACCTGGCGGTGTGATGTTGATGGCCGGTCAGCCAGGTATTGGCAAAAGTACGCTGCTGCTACAGGTCGCTAGTGAGGTTGGTAAGACTCAGCCGGTTTTGTATGCAAGCGGAGAGGAGTCGGCATCTCAGGTAAAACTGCGGGCTGAACGGCTGGGTGCTAATACGCGTGAGCAACTCCATTTTGTTGCTAGTACCAGTGCTGACGATATTGCCGCTACGATTCGCTCAGGCTCATATAAGTTCGTGATTGTTGATTCGATTCAAACACTCAGTCTTGATGAAATTACCTCAGCACCAGGCACGGTCAGTCAGATTACCAATAGCAGTAATGTTATCATTCGGGCTGCTAAAGAGGCCGGCGCTGCTGTTGTTTTGGTGGGTCATGTAACCAAAGAGGGTAGTATTGCCGGGCCAAAAGTTCTCGAGCATCTTGTAGATGTTGTATTACAATTTGAGGGTGATCGCTACGGTGGTTTTAAGGTGGTGAGAGCAGTCAAAAATCGATTTGGATCAACGAACGAAGCGGCGATTTTTGAAATGTACGAGCAGGGTTTACGAGTAGTAGAAAACCCATCAGCGGCACTTCTAGCCGAACGCCAAAATGCCGATGGCTCAGTCGTTATGGCAACGCTTGAAGGCACTCGACCATTGCTCGTAGAAATCCAGGCTCTTGTCAATCCAACCAGTTTCGGGTATCCTAAACGTACAGCCTCGGGATTTGACTTGAACCGACTCAATCTTTTAATTGCCGTATTAGAGCGACGAACGAAACTGAATTTATCAGACAAAGATATCTATATCAATGTTGTTGGGGGATTGAGGTTGAGCGATCCTGCCGCGGATCTTGCTATTTGTATGGCGATAGCCAGTGCGGCAGCAGGCAAGCGATTGAGTGATGAGCTGGTTGTTTTTGGCGAAGTTGGTCTCGGCGGCGAAATACGTAGTGTTCATAGCAGTGATCGGCGTGTGGCTGAGGCTAAAAAACTGGGCTTTACTCAAGCAATCGCCCCAAAGTCAGTCCAAAAGAATTCATTCATCAAAGGTGCTCACGATTTGCGTCAAGCACTTATAGACTACCTGCAATAGCAGGAGAAAGATTAAAATATATCATGGAAATACAACTTTTACTTATTGTAACGGCTTTTGCAATTCTTGCCGAAGTAACCTATCTGGTTGTAAAATTACCACGTCAGAATTTATCAAAGCGCCAAGGAAGGCCAATTTTAGTTGACACCTCGGTGCTTATTGATGGTCGTATTATTGCCGTGGCGAAGTCAGGATTCATTGGTGATACGCTGGTGATTCCACGCAGCGTGATAGGTGAGTTGCAGTTTTTGGCAGATAATGCCGATCACGATAAGCGTACCCGAGCACGCTATGGTCTTGATGTTGTTACTGAGCTGCAAAATATGCCGCATATGGTGGTTGAAATTTTACAAGACGGCAGCAAAGCCAGTGAGGGTGTTGACGAGCGACTTTTAACTCTTGCTAAAAAATATTCTGCGGCGGTATGTACAATCGACTATAACCTCAATAAAGTTGCTGTTGTCGAGGGCATCACGGTTCTTAATGTGAATGAGCTTGCTCAGAGCCTTCGTATGGCGTATTTGCCCGGTGAGAAAATGCTCCTTGAGCTTGTGCAGAAGGGTCAAGATTCTCATCAAGGTGTCGGTTACCTGACTGATGGGACCATGGTAGTGGTCGAAAACGCCGCAAAAAACATTGGTCAAACGGTCGAGATTGAATTTATTCGTAGCCTACAAACGGCTGCCGGAAAAATGATGTTTGCCAAGCCTGTTGATCGCTCAGCTACGTTAAAACCTCAATCTCAACATCATCAGTCTCCAGCTGGTAAAAAACCTGTTGTGAAGGCTCCAGAACCCCAGCGGGCATTAAAACCAGCTCCAACCGTATATCACAGCGACGCTGATAAGGGTAACCGCCAGCGTCCAGATAAGAAGCGACAGACTGACCGTCCCTTGCATCCACAACGTCGTCAGCACTCAAAAAAACCCCGTACTTCAGCTGATCGAGAAGCCTCACTTATTGACCTTGTCGATAAGCAATAATCTGTTTAACTATCTTTACAGAATATAACACCTCGTGATGATCGAGGTGTTATATTTATCTTTGTTTTTTATCGACGGTAACGATTTCTTAGACTTGCAAGAGTACTTTGATTTTGTGACGGCACGTACGATACCTCATTGGTTTTTGTGCCGGAGCTCGTGTAGAGCGCAGTATCGGTAAGCGTGGCGGTGATTGTTTGAGTGCCCTTAAAGTCATAGTTTGTCGAGTATGTACCACTCGTTGTTATAGGGAGGGTGGCAATAATTGTTGCGTCTACCTTTATCTCGAGCTGTTGCAGCGGGTGTGTTCCTGCAACGACACTTACATTAATTTTTGTCTTATCGGTAACACTGATCGCTCCGACAGTCGGTTTGACATCGTCACATTTGTGGAGATCGTCATCCTTGGTAGCATCGTAACCATCAGGAGCAATGTACACCTCTTTTTTAGTTATAGGGTCTATTGTTTTATTAACGTCGACTTCAATCTTAGCAGCTTCAGGTGTGCAAGAAGTAGCTTTTTTCTTAGAGACCTTATCAAACGTTAGTTTTGCATTTGGTTTGTTTTGATTTTTGTCGTACCAAGATGGATAGAGCTCATTGTTAATCTTTTGAATACCAGCAGGTTGAACAAACCAGTCGTTCGGCTTCCATCGGCCGTCGGCACCGTAGATGTCCTGATGGATAAAGCGCATCACTTTATCAATAATTGGACCAGGAAGAGTTGAGTTACCGCTTTTAAGTGGAGTAGTGTCTGGATTACCAAGCCATACACCCATTGATACGACAGGGCTGTAGGTCATCATCCAAAGGTCCTTTGCTTTGTCACCGCCAACATCGGATGTACCGGTTTTAGTGGCGGTACGGATACCCGTATTGCCGTAGCTTAGCCCCGTGGTAATGCCGCCGAATAGCGGCTTGCGGGCATTAGCATCGTTTAGGATGTCACTAATTATATATGCGACTTGAGGATCAATGACCTGTTTGCTCTCATCCTTCCACTTTTTGAGGGTTTCGCCCTGGCTGTTGGTTACTTCAAGCACTGTTGTATGAGGTTTATAGACACCACCGCGGGCAAGAGTCGAGAAAGCGTTGACATGATCTGTCTGCTTTGTTCCACATCCACCAATTGCCGATGAAAGGCCGGCTTGAGCATCGGCACCCTGCGTGCAATATTCGGAGTCGCCGGCTTCCCGAATGGCTTGCAAGGTTGGCTGAACACCTGATACAGCCATAGCTTTAATAGCAGGAATGTTACGTGAAGTTGCGAGGGCTTGGCGGATGTTTATGTTACCCTTAAATGACTTATCGGCGTTATTTGGTGTGTAGTTACCGTCGAAAGTTGTTTTTGTATCAGATAAGACTGAACCACTACCGTAACTTGCTTGACCAGCGGGTTTTTGAGCGAATAATTGGGCGTAGACCAGCGGCTTGATACTGGACCCCGGCTGAATAAATGCCGTCGCTGCGTTATCTTGACCGTAGCCTGGATACTCGAAGTTACGACTTCCTAGCATAGCGATAATCTGTCCAGTAGCGTTATCTTCAACCGTGCCGGCTCCGTTTGTGAAGCCATTGACTACTGGTGTAGAGGAGTTGAACATAGCAGTCATTGCTTCTTCAAGTTTATTCTGGACGCGAACGTCAAGTGTGGTTTTGATAGTTAGCCCGCCACGACCCACTGTTGCCTTGCCGAGCTCTGCCTCAAGATCACTTCGGACCATCTGGACGAAATGTGGTGCCTTGATATCTTTATATTGATCGGAAACAGGCTTAATATTATCAAGAATAGGGTATTTTTTAGCTTCCTCTACCTCTGCCGCTGTGGCATAGCCTTGATCACGCATGTTATCGAGGACTTTATGTTGACGAACGATCAGTGCTTCGTGGCCATCGATGTTGTAAGGGTCGTATAGTCCTGGTTGGTTTGGAATACCGGCAAGTAGCGCGGCTTCAGGTAGTGTAAGGTCTTTTGATGACTTACCAAAATAAGTTTGAGCAGCCGACTCGACGCCATTGCGGCGACCCCCATAGGGCGATTCGTTCAGGTATAGATCGAGAATTTGATCTTTGTTGTACATTCGTTCAACTTCAATCGCTAAAATCATTTCTTTGATTTTGCGCGGGATGCCATCAATGCCGCGTTTTTGGGCTTCATCGGCAAAGAATACCTGCTTGACAAGTTGCTGGGTCAGAGTTGAACCACCTTGAGTGCTACCACCGCTTGTATTACTAACAAGGGCGCGAGTGAGACCGGTAATACTGATGCCGCCGTGCTCATAAAAGTCTTTATCCTCGATGGCAACGGTGGCTTCCTTCATGTACTTACTGATGTTTTTGCCGTCGACTACTAGTGTATAGTCACCGTCGCCTTTATCTTCCCAGAGCAAAACGCCATTTCTATCGTAGTATTTGGTTACCGTTGTTTGGACGCGTTTAGCCAGCTCACCTGGGCGGATTGCATCGAGATCCTTGCGGAAGTAGGCGAATAAGGCACCGACGCTCAGAACGCCAAGAAGTACGGCAACTCCGAATATTTTAAGGGCCATGAAACCACCTTTTTTGCTGAACCAGTAACCCCAAAAGCGTTTAGGGTGCATACGGTAGAGAATACGTTTAACCGGATGCTTAGGGAGGCTAGCCAAATATTCAGCTTTTTTACGAGCTTGAGAATCTTTCTTGGTTTTGCGCTTGTGCGCTAAGTTCGAGTACACGCTCATATTGCGTGATTTTGATGGTTTTTTAGCCACGTCAGTTTCTTCCCATAAGCAGTATTACTCACTATTATAGCATTATTTTTTATCGCGCTAGCTATTATTTTCTGATATACTGACCAGAGTAATAACAGATAAGGAGATAGGAATGAAACTTTCCGAAGAGTTACAATGGCGCGGATTTGTTAATCAAACCACGTTCAAAGATTTGACCGAACTTGACCAGGCGCCTATCTCTTTCTATTTCGGAGTTGATCCAAGTGCTGATAGTATGACTATCGGTAACTTTGCAGCGGCCATGATGGTACGTCATTTTATTGATCATGGCCATAAGGCAGTACTTCTTGTTGGTGGCGCGACTGGCATGATTGGTGATCCAGACGGCAAGGCGAACGAACGTAACCTAAAAACACTTGAAGAGATTGCTAAAAATAAAGACGGAATCGCCAAAGAATACAAACGGGTTTTCGATGGCAAAGACTTCACTCTGGTTGATAACTACGATTGGTTCTCGGGTATTAATTACCTCGATTTCCTTCGTGATATAGGCAAGCACGTGCCAATGAGCCAGATGCTCGGCCGCGAGTTTGTTCAGTCTCGCCTTGGTGAAAACGGAGCAGGTATTAGTTATGCTGAGTTTAGTTATTCATTGATTCAAGGTTACGACTTCGTTCACCTTTACCGTAAGTACGGCGTAACGCTGCAGGTATGTGGTGCCGACCAGTGGGGTAACTCCATTGCGGGCGTAGATCTTATTAGACGGCTCGAAGGCGCAGAAGCGCATGTCTACTCTGTACCGCTTGTTATTAATAAAACGACGGGAGTAAAGTTTGGTAAAAGCGAAGGTGGGGCAATTTGGCTCGATCCTAAAAAGACGAGTGTTTACAAGTTTTACCAATTCTGGCTCAATCTTGATGATAACGGCGCAATTGATTACGCTAAAATCTACACACTGCTGACAAAAGAACAGATCGAAGCACTTGAGGCGGAGCATAAGGCGAATCCCGGTTTGCGTACCGCGCAAAAGGTACTGGCGCGCGAAGTAACAACGCTTGTGCACGGCAAAGACCGCAGCGAGTCGGTTGCGCGTGTGACGGAAGCACTGTTTGGCGACCGGCAATTTAGCGACCTCACGAGTGACGACCTTGATGCACTTTCGGAAGAAATTCCAACGATTGATGCGGGAAAAACAATAGTTGAAAGCCTTGTTCTCGCAGGCGTCGCAAGTAGTAACGGCGAAGCTCGCCGACTAATCACTAGCGGCGCAATCTCGGTCAACGGTGATAAGATAGCCGAAGACGCGATAATAAAAGAACTTGCCCTTATAAAAAAGGGCAAGAACAGCTTTGTTTTAGTTCGTTAGCGAAGTGCTTCGACATTCGTGCTGATTGGATTATTCCAGTCAACCTCTGGAAACTCCCGAAGTAGCGCAGCAATGCGCTGCTTTAGATTTTCGTAACCTTCGGCATCGCGAGATTCAAATTTAATTGTAACGTAAGGCCCGTTCTGAGAATATCGCAAAACAAACATATCCTTCTCGGTTTCCAGCCGTAAGCCATCTCCCGCTCGCTCGTCGTCGATAACGACCGTGTCTGGTGAACTGTCACGAAGCTTTTCGGCCAGCTTATCGATAAGAGCTACCTTTTCATTGTCGGCACAGAAGAGCTTTATCTCTGGGCTTGAAACATACAGTGGCAATGCTGCGACGAACTCCGAAAGCGGCTTGTCGGACGATGTTACCAGACTAAGGAGTCGTAACGACGAGTATAGGCCGTCGTCGTGATTGTAGAAGTCTTCCGAAAAGAAGAAATGTCCAGAGAGCTCGCCAATAAACGCTGCCTTGACTTCTTGATTCTTCTTTTTTAGGAACGAATGGCCTGTCCGCCACATAAAAGGTATTCCGCCATGAGTTGTGATTGTTTCGGAGACAACTCGTGAGCAGAGGGTGTTGAACATTATTGTTGCACCGGGATGTGAACGAAGAACGTCAATCGCAAAAAGCGCAACGAGAACGTCGTTCCATATAATCCCACCTTTTTCATCGACAACACCGATGCGGTCGCCGTCTGAATCGTAGGTAAGGCCAATGTCCGCTCCTGCTTCAAGAACCTCGTCTCGCAATCGCTCCATTACAGATGATTCTGTAGGATCAGCAATTCCAAGTGGGAAGGTTGGATCGATTGTCGTGTTGCGCTCGATAACCTCGCATCCAGCTTGACGTAGTAAATCTGGAGCGATTGCACCCGAAGTGGTGCAGCCTGGATCGATAAGGACCTTTAGTTTGCGTTCAAGTTTTACTCTTCCTAGAAGGTCGTCAAAGTAGTCTTGGCGAATATCCTGTTCCCGGTGCTGTCCGGGTTGCGTACTTAAATCGTAATCTTCTTCTTCAACAATACGACGTAATTCTTGCATGCCGTCGCTAACAAGTGTTTCGGAGTAATCATTAGCGAACTTAAAGCCGTTATATTCAGGAGGGTTGTGTGATGCGCTTACATAAACACCCGCGCGACGTTTCAGAAAGTGCTGAGACCAGTAGAACGTACCTACCATGTGCATCCCGATGTCGGTCACATCAGCTCCAACAGAAGTCAGTCCATTGATAAGTGCCGTTGAATATGCTGGACTTGTTTCACGGCAATCGCGCCCTACGACGAATTCGGTGACGCCTTTTCGTTTCATGTATGTTCCGAAAGCCTTACCTAGGTGCTGGGCCAGTTCGGGACTTAAGTCTTCTCCTACGAGGCCACGAAGATCGTAGCCACGAAAGATGTTTCCATTTACTTTCAAGGTTGTTCCTTTCTTCTTATATCGAGTCTTTATAATAGCATTTATTGCAGGCGGACTGCTACACTGGAAGGTGATGAATCTGTTGTCACCTCTAGAAAAAGTAAAAGGCGTCGGCGCTAAAACTGGCGAGCAGTTTGCACTGGCGGGGATACGTACGGTTGGGGATCTTATCGATTTTCTTCCGCGAAAGCACGAGGATTTTTCGGAAGTCGTGGCGATTGCAGATGTCCACCCGGGCAAGGCAACGATAAAGGCGCGCTGCGAAAAAATAGAAACTCGCCCAGTTCGGCGAGGGCTTCGTATTACTAAGGCGACGCTGGTAGACGAAAGCGGAAAGCTCCAGGCTGTCTGGTTCAACCAGCCGTATCGTGAAACCCAATTAAAATCAGGTGATGAGTTTTATTTTTCCGGTGAATTTGAGTTTAACTATAACAAGTACCAACTGAGTAATCCAAGCTCTGAAAAGGTTAGTGACATGCCGGTGCAGACCGATCGGCTACTGCCGGTCTATCGTTCCATTAAGGGGCTCAAAAGTACAGTGGTGCGAAAGATTCTTAGCGAGCTTCGACCGCTTATTACGATGCTGCCCGAAACGTTGCCGGCAGAGATCGTTAAAAATGAGAAGCTTCTTTCTCGCTCGGATGCAATACGTGGCATGCATTTTCCAAAAACAAGCGACGATATTGCCAGAGGTCGGGAGCGACTTGCTTTCGAAGAATTGTTCCAGCTGCTTCTAGCGAGCCAATTGAACCGACAGGAGAACGCAAAACTCACGGGTTGGCATATCCCATTTAAACAAACAATCGTGGCGGATTTCGTGAAACAGCTGCCGTTTGATCTAACAGGTGCCCAGCGCCGTGCTGCTTGGGATATCATTCAAGATTTCGAGCGTAAAACTCCTATGAACCGACTCTTGCAAGGTGATGTTGGTTCGGGCAAAACGGTGGTTGCTGGCCTAGCTGCGCGTCAAGCTGCCCATTCTGGATTCCAAACTGCCCTCATGGCGCCAACCGAAATTTTGGCATCTCAACATGCCGAGACACTATCAAATTTATTGACCCCGTTTGGCGTTACGGTAGGGTTGCTCACAGGAAGCGTGAAAGGTGCGGCTCGAAAAACACTCTATGACCAGATTTATACTGGATCGGTTGATGTCATTGTCGGAACGCATGCGCTTATTCAGGATACGGTTAAATTTCATAAGCTTGGCTTTGTGGTTATCGACGAACAGCATCGTTTTGGAGTTAAGCAAAGACAGCAACTTTTAAGTAAATCCGAACATATGCCGCATCTTCTTGCTATGACCGCCACGCCAATACCGCGAAGTCTTGCACTGACGGTATACGGTGAGTTGGATGTTAGTATACTCGATGAGCTACCAAAAGGACGTTTGCCCATAAAAACGAAGATATGGTCGCCGAATAGTCGGCCTCAACTCTACGAGCTCGTCGATACAGAACTAAAGCAGGGGAGGCAGTGCTATGTTATTTGCAGCCTAATCGATGAAAACCCTGATAATGAAATCAAAAGCGTGACGGCGGAATACAAAAAGTTACAAAACTCAATTTTTAAACATCGACGAATCGGGCTGCTCCACGGCAAACTTAAGTCTGAAGAAAAAGAAGCAGTTATGGTTCAGTTTGCATCTGGTGAACTTGATATTTTGGTAAGTACTACTGTGGTTGAAGTAGGGGTGGATGTGCCAAATGCCACGGTTATGCTAATCGAAGATGCTGATAGGTTCGGACTGAGTCAGCTTCATCAGTTGCGTGGTCGTGTCGGTCGATCATCACACCAAAGCTATTGTTACCTCATTACCTCGGGTAGTGGCAAACCAACTCCTCGACTAAAAGAGGTTGAAAAATCAAATGACGGCTTTTATTTAGCAGAAGTTGATCTTAAACTACGAGGTCCGGGGGAGATCTATGGTCGGGCGCAGCATGGAGCACTCAATCTGCAAATAGCAACATTATCCGATGCAAAACTGATAGCTCGTGCTCAAAAACAAGCCAAGTTATTCGTTTCGCAGGGCGATGATCTGTTACAATATAAACAACTAGCTCTGCAGGTGGAACAATACCAGCGGCTAACCACATTAAATTAGTTATGTATTCTGGAACAACTTTTCGTACAAAATCTGGCCGCGTTATGGGCGTGCATCAAAAAATTGACCGTGTCGCACACCGTCATATTCAAGCCCATAAACCTAAAAGAATCACACTCCCCTCTATTCATGAGGTACTTCATTTTGAGGGCTTAAACGGCCCAGACGGCATCAAGCGAAAAAGCCCAGGCAAGGATGAGCCTTGGCATTATGTTGATCCTAAAAATCCGGCTGATCGGGTGATTATTGATATGATAAACGATCATATTTTTAACTTGGCATCGGCGCTGCGTACTAAAAATCAAGAGCGCGTGGCTTTTGAAATGGCATGGGTTGCACATGCTATTGTCGATGGTCTTACACCGGCTCATCACTACCCGCTAGAGGCAAAGCTTGAGGAGCTGCGTGGCGGCGAAGGGCTTGAGACGCGAATCACAACCAAAGATAAGTTGCTGCTACCAGGCGAAAACCGACGAAAACAGCTTAGTAATAACTGGGAATATTGGGGAGCGAAGGGTGTTATGACTACTCACTTGGCGTTTGAACTTGGGGTTGCGACCTGTATTGCACCGCTTCGTTTTGAAGAAAGCGCTCCATCTACTGAAGAGTTCGCGCGTGTTGACCGCGAAGGGTTCGAGGTCGTCTATCTCGATACGCTACATCGAATTGCTGATATGAATATGTATGAGGAGTTTGCGAAATTTGGCTGGACACGAGACCTCGCGCGCGAAACGCGAGATGAGCTCATTCCTGATATTATTAAAGCGGTTACTTTGGCTTGGTATCAGGCAGTTATTATGGCGAAACAACCGGCATGAACATCCGAATAATAAGTGGTGAGTTTGGCGGACGTAAAATCGAAGCGCCCGATACAGGCAAAACCCATCCCATGAGCGAGCGAATTAGGAACGCGCTGTTTAATAGTATTACGCATGAAATTACAGGCGCAAAAGTCCTCGATGTCTTTGCTGGCACTGGTGCTGTTGGTCTTGAAGCGCTTAGTCGGGGTGCTCACGACGTCACTTTTATTGAGCGTGACCGTGTAGCACAACATATTTTAGCCAAAAACATAACAACTCTTAAAGTTGAAGACAGGGTTAGTATTGCCCGGACAAGTGTAGAAAATTGGCTTAGCATGCATGATCAACCGCTCTATGATCTTATATTTGCCGACCCGCCATACGATGATACGCAGTTTTCCACAGTCAGCCGACTTTTTGGTCTATTAAAACCGGGTGGTCTTATGGTATTATCACACCCAGGTAGGGGTGAGATACCGACCAAAACGGGAGTTGTTGTGGTGGACAATCGTAGTTATGGAAATGCATATCTCACCTTCTACCGCCGAGATGCTTAAAGAGCATCTTTTTTATATGTCAAAACGTGTCAATGCCTATGCTATTATTTGAATATATGAAATTTAATATAGCCGCTTCACGACGTATATTTACAAAAAATAGTAAAAATCAGGCAATCTCTAAACTTATAGATGGTACAGTATACGACACCGATTTCAAAGTGCTACTTGTTGGATCGATTCTAATTGCGAGTGCGGCGATATTTACTGACAGCATTCCCGTTTTGATTGCAAGCATGATCATCGCACCTCTAGCGACACCTATTTTGGCGCTTGGGCTTGGTATTGTCATGCGTGACTTTGGTGTAAGTATTCGTGCCTTAAGCATACTCGGAGTGTCGTGCGTGATGGCGATGCTCATTGCTGGCATACTGACCTTTTGTTTTGACGAAAGCCTTATTAAGGATGTGTACATATCTTTTGGCGGAAATCGCCTCGCTGCAATTGGTATTGCAGTAGTTGCTGGTGGGATTGGTGCCTATGGAATGCTGAGTACAAAGGTTGCTTCAGCTGTAACGGGGGTTGCTATCGCAGTCTCGCTCATGCCACCGCTTGTTGCTACTAGCATCAACATTGTTGTGGGCAATTACAATTTAGCACGTGATGCGGGGATTCTTTTTCTATTAAACGTAGCCGGCATTTTATTCGCTAGTATCATTGTATTTTGGTGGTATCGCGTAGGGCACGATCATTCGATCTAACATACAAGATTACTTCGTAAAGCAGCAACCCCAAGATTTCTCTCGGGGTTGCGGTCATAACGTAGGACATGTTATGTATTTATACTATCATGTATTGAACGGTTTTGCAATTATTTAATGGCCAGGTCAAATTCATTATTCTTGACACCACCAATAAATGCAGTCCATTCGTCTGCACTAAAAGTAAGCGGTGTCTGAGTAATATCCTTACTGTCTCGAAGGCTGACCGTGTCGTTGTGTTCGATAGCCACCTCAACGCAGGTGCCACTGCTACATAGGCTACTTTTTTTGTATGTAAGTATTTCATCGGTGTGTTCATTAACAGATGTATCGTTTGATTTCATGTAGAATGGCCCCCTATTTAATTAACACATCTATTATTACACGTATTAGTAAGGTAAGAAATATTTAAATAGTAGTTTGATGCATGGCTTAGAATTTGCCAAATAGAAAAGACAGACCAGCCGATCTGTCTTTTCTATTTGGTACGCGAGAGAGGACTTGAACCTCCACGCCCGAAGGCACTAGCTCCTAAGGCTAGCGTGTCTACCAATTCCACCACTCGCGCACAATTGGTGCTTCACCACTATATCAAATAATTTCAATAAAATAAAGGATAACTAGAGCCAGGAATACTATCAGCTAGGGTTTTCGCTCGTCTGACGCCTTGGGTTGAATAAACCCTGAGACGCCAGACGAGGGGTGGTCAACTACGACCATATTAGACGGGCTACTCTGTTGTGATCTGGAGGGTCATGACATCTTGCCCGTCACGAACTTCCATGGAGACCAGCGTTGTTCTCAAACGCTGTCTACCGGCATAGATCGCAGGTAGACCAGCTTCGGAGACAATATGCCAGCTCTGCTCGATCGGGTTGTTGGTTCCAGGCTTGCATAGGCGAAGACCAGAGACGTCAGTGGCACCGTTCTCGGCGACGACATCAACGTAAACAACAGCCATTCCATACTCCAATGCGAGTAGTTCTAACAGTACTATGTTAATTTATAATATTAAACATAGGTAAGTCAATAGTTATCCTTGGCGTCCCCCATGCTACGTGATTGCAATATAAAGCTGTAAAATTAAGATGCTTGTGCTATCATAAAGAAAATGAGTACGGGTGATAAGGAATACGAACTATGAGCAAAGTCGCATCTTATTTGCAAGAGCATATTTTAGGTGAAGTCTCAACCAACCCCGCCATTCTTTCGGCTATGAGCCACGATGGAAGTGTGTTAGAAATCCAGCCTGACATGGTAGTGTATCCACGAGTTACAAGTGATATACGTAAAGTTGCACGTTTTGCCTGGCAGCTTGCCGAAAAAGGTCATGTTTTACCGTTGACTGCACGTGGAAATGGCACGGATGAAACAGGCGCGGCAATTGGTAGTGGGGTGATCGTATCTTTTCCGGCTCACATGAACCGTATTTTTGAGTTCGACGCCAAGCAAAAGCTTGTTCGTTTGCAGCCGGGTGTTAACGCTAGGTCGCTTAACGATGCTCTTATGCTTCATGGTGTTGGAGTGCCGGCGTTTCCATATTCGGCTACGTCGAGTACGGTCGGTGGGGCAGTCGCTAACAATGCCAGCGGACCTTTGTCTGGTAAATATGGCGATATGAGTCGTTGGGTGCATCAGCTTGAGGTGGTTCTCGCTAATGGTGACATACTTCAGACCGGACGAATAAGTAAACGAGAGCTCAATAAACTAAAAGGCAAGCAAACGTTTGAAGGTGAGATCTATCGTAATTTGGATAACCTAATCGAGGATAAAAAGCAGCTAATTGAACAAAAGCTTGTATCGGACATTCGTGACAATGTTGGATATTCATCGATTGCCAAAGTAAAACACAAAGACGGGTCATTTGATCTAACTCCGCTATTTGTCGGTAGCCAGGGAACGCTTGGTATTATCTCAGAGATGATATTAAAAAGTGAATTTATGAGCGCTCACGTAGCTATAGCGGTGGCGGCATTTACTAGTATTAATGCTGCTCGGGATGCCCTGGATGAATTGTCGTTACTAGAGCCTGCTTTCTTGGAATATTTCGACGGTGAGTTGTTTACTCTTGCTGCAGCACAGGGTAAACGATATAGCTTTAATCAAGCTGCCGTCGATACGCCCAAGGCAGTCGTTGTAATTGGATTTGACGATTTCAACGAACACGCCCGAGCCAAAAAGTTGAAAAAGGTTAACAAGCTACTTAAAAAACTCGACGCCTTGGTAACAAGCGCCGACGGAGAAGAGGCAGCCGAACTTATGGCGATTCGTGAAGTATCGGCGTATTCACTTGTTCCAGCCGATAACGATGCTTCAGCGCCGCCGCTTATTGATGGGGCGTATGTTCCAAGAGAACGATTTGAAGATTTTTCACTTGCGGTAGCAGCACTTGCGGATAAATATCACATCCAGATGCCACTTCACTCGAGAGTGCTTGAGAATATTTTTTATGCCAGACCCTCCCTCCAGCTGAAAAAAGTTGGCGATAAACAAAAGATATTTAAAATTCTTGATGAATACAGTACCTTAGTGGACGCGCATAGTGGTCATTTAATCGCCGAGGATGGCGAAGGGCGAGTAAAGGCGCGGTTTGCCTACGTGCCGCTCGATCCGGAGATTCTCGAACTCTTTACAGAGGTAAAGGCTATTTTTGATCCGTTTAATATTTTAAATCCCGGCGTCAAGCAGACACTCGATATCCGCGAGCTTGTTTCGCATCTTCGCGCAGACTATAACCTGAGTCTTGGTGCGAATTACGTCCCATACAATTAACCTGTCAATGAGCGGAATGTACATATTGTAGTTCTTATATCCATGTGTAACAATTTAAATTACTAATATATAAAAAAAAGGGGGGTATATGAGCCAACAAGTTCAAGACCATGAGAATAATTTAGATGTCGAAGTGTATCGACGGAGTAGCTTATGTGCCGACGGCAGCTGCGTTGAGGTGGCTATCGAACACAACGACACGGTCAGCCTTCGAGACAGTAAGGATATTACCCAGACACCGCTTACTTTTAGTGCAGACGAATGGATTGCATTTATTGGTGGTGTTAAGAATGAAGAGTTTGATCTCTAGTGGTGTGATCTATATGTAGTGCCACTAGACTACTTAATGATATAATGCTTGGATAATACGAGCGCGAGTGGCGGAATGGTAGACGCGCTAGCTTCAGGTGCTAGTGTCCTTCGGGATGTGGAGGTTCGAGTCCTCTCTCGCGTACCAAAAAATAGAGATCTGTTGATCTCTATTTTTTTGATGACAGAATTGTAATATTAATTAGAATATATTATAATAATTAAGTTACCTCACCATTGATAGGAGTGGGCAATGATGGAACTCGTGTATCAGCAGGCGAACGCCTCGCAGCTTCGCGACATGCTGCGTGAGATTTGGGGCCGTCTGAACGAAGTTAATCAACTACACCAGATCCTGGGAACTGACTATCAGCACTTTGTTGCTGTTGGCGATTCCCTACGATCTACCACAGACCAGGTCCCGTCAAACCACCTTTTCGACTACGACGAAATGGGGGAAGGGGGACTTCTCGTTGCTGTGGCCATCATACACCACTCCATGGAAGTTCTGAGTGTGTGTCGTGACTATCGACACACACTCGAGCAACATCTCAGGAATTCGGCTGCCGACGATATTCGTCGGCTACAGGCGGGACCGGCGGGTAAATTTTTACCTAAGCTGTCGCTGGAGAGGTGACGCTATTTCGAGCACCAGGATCATTACGGTTCTGGTGCTCATCCTCTATTTTAAGGATTTTAGAATTTATTCAGAGTGCTTTTCTTGATAAATCGGTACGTGCTATTGACACTAGCTATTAATAATGATATAAATGTATTGGACGTTATCCCAATATGCTATGGAGGTAGCAATGAGCCAGTACGGTATTCACCCCGATCGCGAGTCCTATGACGCAGCACGGGGATACGCACGGGTGTTTTCCAACATGTATGTGTGTGGAGCCAGTACTTCTCCGATGAGAGAGGTCGATGAGTTCAACCGCTATCTGTTGGCTAATGGCCGCGACCAGGAAAGGACGGACGCGATTGTCAACGACGTCGCCTGCCGGATCGGCTTGATTCACGGTCTCGGCTTCGTGGCGGAACGCAACCTCTCCGACGAGCTCATCTCGGTCGCCATGGCCAAGGTTAATGAGAAAGACGGCGTTGTGTACGCGATCCACCTCAGCGCTGATCCTGATGTCAACATGGTCAGCGAAACGGCCTCCCTTCGAAAGGAGATAGGTGCAGGAGAGATCGATCCGGCGTGCTTTAACTG
>Ga0307516_10003357_pt1 | contig 20702 bp, 24 predicted proteins | sample 19_EM_MG_FD_203310 | JGI IMG/M metagenome (GOLD analysis project Ga0307516, IMG submission 203310) | Populus trichocarpa ectomycorrhiza microbial communities from riparian zone in the Pacific Northwest, United States - 19_EM | ecosystem: Host-associated > Plants > Roots > Unclassified | place...
GGGAGGTAGAAGAGATTCTGGACAGTAGGAGGATGAGAGGACGGTTGCAGTATTTGGTTAAGTGGAGGGGGTTTACGGACCCAACATGGGAACCCGAGGAAAACCTTGTCGAGGTGGAAGCGGTGGATATATACCACGGACGCTACCCAGAGCGGCCGGCACCTGTACGGGCTGCCCTCATGGGAACTCGGGCCTAAGGGGGGGCTACTGTCACGGCGCGTGCCAGCTACTAGGCCTCGACCCTTAGCGCTGTCTGGAATGCGGGAGGAAGGAATGTGGAGTGACACCGAGCAGGAGGATGGAATGTGGAGTGACGCCGAGCGGGCGATGGATATCCTTAAAAGGAGCTGTCGCCCACTTCTTTCTTTCTTCCTTTTTCCTTCCTCACGCAACAACTTGTTTGTCCCCTTTCTCGAATAGAAGCATCTTGCCACAACCCCTTTTCTCTTGTCCTGTCTTGGCCGCCGCCGTGCGCTGCTCTTGTCCTTGTCCTGTCTCGGCCGCCGCCGCACGCCGCCCTTGTCCTGTCCGATCCTGTCCTCGGCCGCTGCCGCACGCCGTTCCTGTCCTGTCCGATCCTGTCCTCGGCCGCCGTCACGCACCATTCCTGTCCTGTCCGATCTTGTCCTCGGCCGCCGCCGCGCACCGACCTCGTCCTTATCCCGCTACCCAAAGCCCTGTCGGCCCGGCCGTTACAGCCGGTGCATTGGTCAACCCGAAAGGCATGACACAGTACTCGTATAGTCCGTACCGGGTTCAGAAGGCTGTTTTCCATTCGTCTCCTGCTGCGATTCGGAGGTTGCAGTAGGCGTCTCAGATATCTAGTTTGGTGTAGATGGTGGTATTAGATAGTTGATCCAGGGACTCTCCGATTAATGGCAATGGTGTCAGGTCTTTGATTGTGATTTCATTCAGTTGTCGATAATCCACACATAGGCGTAGTCCCCCGTCCTTCTTCTTGACAAAGTGTATTGGCGCCCCAGCCGGGGAGGTGGATGCCCGGATCCATCTCCGTTTCTCATTGACTTCTAGGTATTCCTTGAGAGCCTTCATTTTTTCTTCGTTCAGGGGTTGTAGGGGCTCATACGGGGGCATCTTTCCTTCCTCCAGTGGAATGTGGTGGTCGTGAGCGTGGTGGGGTAGAGGTGCCGTAGGTTCTTTTTCGGTCAATACTTCGAGGAACTCGTGATATTCCGGCGGAATTGGGTTTTTGCTGGTCTTGGAGGTTTCCTTGATTTTGCTGATGACGGTCTGACATACTTCCCATGGGTCCGTTTCGCCAATCTCCCAATTTTCCAGTGTTTTCCTATAGTATTGCTCCGTGGCCTTTTCTTCCGGGACCGTGTTCGCTCTTAGTGAGCTAGGTAAGCATTTTTCGGCGCAGTGGTCTGAGTGGAATTTCACAGTATGATTTTTCCACCCTATCACCGGATCATGGAGCTTGGTCCATGGGAGTCCTAGGATGATTGGCGTATTTCCGATTGTGATGCAGTGTAGCCGGATGTCTTCCTCGTGATGATTGATTGTGAGGTGGACTTGGGCATCGTGGGTTACTGGCCTGCCGGTGACCTCGCTCCCATCCACGGTCAGGACCCGTCTTGGTGTCACTTTTTGCTGTATTGGGATTCCACTTGCTTCGGCGTAAGTCTTGTTAACAAAGTTCTCGGATGCCCTGCTATCCACTAGGCCGGTGGTGTTGTGTTCGTTTCCGTCGGTTCCTATGATTCGTACTTTGATCATGATCTTCTCTTCGCGGTCATACCTGGTTGTTCGTATTCTGTAGGGTTGGTCTGGTTCTGCAATGGGTTTCTCCCTCGGGTGGCTGTTGCCTAGGCCTATTCCCGAGGGCTGTCGTTTCCTGCCGGTTCGGGTTCTTTCCCTGCTTCATTGTTTATGGTGTCTTCTTCGTACGTAGCTTCTGCTGCCCGGTATGGCCTTCTCCATGGGGCTCGTGCTTTCTTGGGCTGGGGGCATTCCTTCGCAAAGTGCCCCTTTTTTCCGCAATTGTAGCATTCGTCCATTTGTGGTCGTCGGGGGAACTGGGTCGGTGTTCTTGGTGCGAACTTAAACCGTCAGGTAGCATCTAGGTCCATTGGGTCCCCCGGGGCACTGACAGGTTTTTTTGTGTGGACATGGAAGCGCTCTTCTGGACTAGCCGCAGGGCACCGACTAATGACTCCAAGGTTGCATAGACGGCCGTCTGTTTTAAAGGCCACGGTGGCGTAGTCTACCAGAACGGTGGCTGGTACTTCGCTCATGACCAGGTGCCTTTTTACTTCTGGGTGTAATCCATCGCGAAATCGCGCGATGCATACGTTGTCTGCGTATGGGAGATCTGCTTTGATTCGTTGGAATTCCGCCCAGTAGGTTGCTGCCGTCTGGTTTCCCTGCTGGATTTTCTGGAATTTTTCGAAGGCTATTTCCTCGGCATCTACCTGGCCAAAGGCGTTCTTCATGTTAGTTTTCAGTTCTTCCCATGTTAGGTTGATTCCTCCCTCCTGGTTCAGGAAGGTTTCCACCCAGTTCCGTGCCACCCCCCGGAGTAGGGAGGATGCGTATCCCGTTTTTTTCTCATCATTGTCGAATTGATTTCCCTCTGTTCTAAACTTCAGCTCGCACTGGACCAGGAACGTTTTGAATTTTGCTTTTTCTCCTTCGAACGGTTCGTGGTCCCGGAGCTTTGGGTAACTGGTCTGCGGCGGTCTGTCATGTGCCACTAGGAGGGCCTGCAACATTTCCGTTGTCAACAGGTCAGGTCCTTCTGTCATTCTTCTGGTCTGTTCTGGTGACTCGGGGGTCTGTGGCCTGGATCTTTGCTCTGGGGTTACTGGACTCGGTGCTCGCTGGTCGTCAGGGACGTCCCTAAATTCGCTCAGGTTGAGGGGGTCCAGGGACTCCACCGTGTCTTTCTTGTTGCTACGTCAGGTGTCGATAGGGAGACGCAATCTAGTGTCAAGATCCTGCGTTGACTACTCCGTGCTGCTCGACAGGTAACGTAGGCTCAGTCCTTCGGGGCAAGCTCGTGATCACACTTCTGGCGTACTCACGTGCCACTCGTAGTCACACTTCCGGCGTACTCACGTGCCGCTCGTAGTCACACTTCCGGCGTACTCAGGCGCCGCTCGTAGTCACACTTCCGGCGTACTCATGCGCCGCTCATAGTCACACTTCTGGCGTACTCAGGCGCCGCTCGTAGTCACACTTTCCTCGTACTCACGCGCCGCTCGTAGTCACACTTCCGGCGTACTCACACGCCGCTCGTAGTCACACTTTCGGCGTACTCACGCGCCGCTCGTTGTCTCGCGGTATCCGTCACGCCTGGCGTGGTCTCGTCGCGATCTTCTCACACGCCTTTACGTGGGCTCGTTGTTCTTATTGGGGTGGTGGTCGCAGTGCCAGTTCATGGGTAGAGAGAGGTAGGTCTGTGGAGAGAGATAATAGATTGTGTGGAGAAGAATCTCCAGACTAGCTACTGCGCCCTTCCTTTATACCTTTCCTTTCCTCTGTGGAATCACAGCTTGCCCGCAAGACTGACACAGTTCCTCCCTAGCTCATCATGACTCAATCGCCGCGCCCAAGGAAAACACATGATCGTACTCAGCCGCCGCACAGCCAACACTCTACTCGCGGCAACAGGAGAAAGGACGCGCAAGCAGTAACAGTAAAGGAAAGGAAGACTGACGTACAACTTCATCAAGGGAAAACAATACTTGTAACGAATATGGGAGAAGGACGCGCTAGCTCAATCAATGGGAGACAACAAACGTAGCAGACAGGAGAAAGGACACGCAAGTAACATAACGGAGACGAAGGAGAGAGGTCTAGACCGGCCAGTGGTCGGGGATATCGCTACCGGAGCGATATGGCGGAGATCAGTCGAGGCGCCTAAGCGCCAAGGATGACCGCGGCTGCGGCAGCGGAAACGAGGACGAGCCACAGGGCGACAAGGGTGAGAGTGGCACCGGCGCCAGCACCATGGAGCCTGTCGTACCAGGTTCATGACAGCAAGCTGCGTCCGAATTCACATTGCCTGTGCATTTCGCGTTGGGAACTATATGTGCGCTAACAGGGTGCGTCCAGAGCATCCCGAGCACCTGATGTGTCCGGACGCTACCTGTGCGTCCAGACGCAGATTTTTTTTCTTGATGTATCTCTTTCATTCTCATTGAGCTGTTAGCCTGTCATACTAGGGTGTAATACTTATCGCCACCACCACCAGACACCGGTATGCCGACACTATTGGTCTCGGTAGCTAGTCCACCAGATAATGTGCCAATGCTATTAGTCTCATCTGTGAGAATGTGTCCGGACCCCGTCTGAGCCATATCTCATGACACTTCCCCTTATGCTGTGTACCGTTGAAGCCAGAGCAGCAAGTAAACTACAAAGAGCAGCAAGACAGTAAAGTCAACCTCATAAACAAATCCCTCCTGGTCTCATTAAACCCTCTGCAGTTGCAAAACCTTGTGGGGAAAAGCTGATCTGCTAGAGGACAAATCAGTACCAGCTCAACGCAAGTAAACAGACGAAGACCCAGAACAACAACCTTGCTAATGCCGTAGCCCAATACCCTCTGTAAAGCCCCTATGCTTCTCAGATCCCAGTGCCTTCATCATGATGTCTGCCAAGTTGTTGTTGGTGGAAACATAGGAGAATACCAACTCATGAGTGGCATAAAGGTCCCGGCAGTGGTGGAACTTCACATCGATGTGCTTGTTTCTGGTTTTTCCATAGCCAGCTGCCTAGATGTTCTTCAATGCACCATTGGAATCGGTGCAGACCGGGAGAGGACATCTGAGTTTCCAGACAATGTCTGTGTGAAGCTTGGCAAGCCACTGGGCTTCTTGAGTGGCTTCTGAGCAAGCAATGTATTCGGCTTCCGTGGTGGAGAGTGCTACATTTGACTGCTTGTAGGATTTCCACGAGACTGGTCTGTTGTAGACTTGGAAGATATAGCCTCCCTGCGACTTTCTTCCATTAATATCCCCTGCAAAGGTGGAGTCCGTGAATCCGAGTATCAGTGACAGCATGACAGGTATGCGAGGGAACACTAGTTTGAGGTCAGTAGTTCCTTTGAGGTATCAGAGGACTCGTTTGGCAGCTGTTCGGTATGACGTAAAGTGTCTGCTGCTGTAGCGGCTGAGTGCCGATACGGCAAAGGCTATATCAGGACAGGTTACTGTGGCTGCGTATAACAAGCTGCTGACAATACTCTGGTAGTATCCAGTATCTACTTATATCTCCTTGCGGCTCGGTTTTGAGAGTTATTTTGTCATGGAGAGGAGTGGGAGCGGGGTTTGCGTCTTCCATCCCAAAGGGATTGATAATGGTCTGGATGTATTTGGTCTGTCCAAGGGTAATGGCACTGGAGTCCTGACATGCTATTTCCAGGCCTAGGAACTGCTTGGCTTTCCCAAGGTCTGTCATCTTGTATTCCTTCTTCAGTGCTATCTTGAGATCCTCAGCTGCCTCGGAGGCTGATCATTGGTACAGGATCGTGGTATCATCGACATAGAGAAGGAGGAAGACGCCAGAGCAGAGGTACCAATTCTCGTCTGCGTGTGTATCTGTACAGCCAGTCGACAGGAGGAACTTATTTATGGTAGCGTGCCATAGGAGAGGTGCTTGGTTGAGGCTATAGAGTGCCTTGTTGAGTCTCAGGGAGCTGTTAATGTAGATTGGCATTGATATAGGATCCGGTGTGGTCGTCGTATTGACACACTGTGAGTTGCCAGGTGTTATACTCATGTGCTGTAAGTTGCCAGATGTCGTACTCACATGCTGTGAGTTGCCAGGTGTCGTACTCACATGCTGTGAGTCGCCAGGCATTGTACTCACATGCTGTGAGTTGCCGGGCATTGTACTCACATGCTGTGAGTTGCTGTCCAGCGTCTGAGTCGACTCGACGAACCTCTCCTAGTTTCTACTAACTGAATGTCCCTTGGCGCATGGATTGTGAGTAGATTTGTGAGTAGTATTGGCCGGTGATAAGGAGGATGATGAGGAGAGTGGCTCAGCAATGAGCCACTCGATACCTTCAGGAAGCTGCATGTAGACTTCCTTGTCTATTGCTGGATTCAGGAATGCAGTGACAACATTGAGCTGGTCTATCTCCCAGTCTTCCTGGGTGGCACGACACAGTAGCTAGTGAAGGGTAGTTATCTTACTGACTGGAGCGTATGTTTCATTGAAATCGATGCCCTGCATCTGTTCATAGCCTTGGATGACAAGCCTAGCTTTGTATCTCAGGGTGCTATCGGGGTTTGTCTTCATCTTGTATACCCATTTGCAGCCGATAGGTTTGCTGCGGGCATACTCTACTGGAGTGAAGGTGTGGTTCTCTAACAGAGATATATACTCCTGTTACATAGCAACCTTCCACTGGCACTGAAGAGGGCCGCTCATGGCTTCTCTGTACGATCATAGGCTGTCATCAGTTGTGACCTCAGCAGCCATGGCTGTACTGGCCCTGGCTGCCCATCTTGACTGGCTTCTCATCAGCATGTGGAGCTGAGAGGGAATAGCAGTGATGACTCCGTCGGGCTCGCTTTGTGGATCTGCCGTGGGTACCTCTTCCAATGTCCCAAACCTCGTCGGTGGGGTTACCGAAGGTGTGTCTAATACTGCGGCCGGATTGCTCTCCTGCTCAGGAGCCATATCTGGGTTTTCAGCTTTAGGTAAATCTTCTATCACCTCGGTGACCACTGGTTCCACTTCTAGCAGTCCGAGTGGATCACCCCTTCCCTTGTTATCTGCCATGCAGGATGTATAGGCAGTCTGACTCTCATCGAAGTAGAGGTCTGAGCATTTGACAGCTTTGCCAAAGTCAGGATCCCATATCCACCAAATCTTGGTGGTATCGTGAACGTATCTGAGCATTATGTAAGTCTTTGCATGGGCACCTATCTTTGCATCCAGCCTTTGAGATTTCGGGATATGCTTCCACACTATGTATCCGAAGTAGTGAAGATGATCCAGAGTGGGTTTGGTCTCGCCCAATGTCAGCCTTGTACCTACATCTTGTAAGTTGCCGTTGAGGGCCGTACCCACACTCTGTGAGTTGCTGATTGCTATACCCACACTCTGTGAGTTGCTGATTGCTGTACCCATACTCTGTGAGTTGTCAATTGCCTTACCCACACGTTGTGAGTTGGCATTTGATGACGTACTTATGTGCTGTATGTTGGCATAGTAGCAGCTTCGGTATAGCCAGCGATGGCATTTGAGCACCTCGTATGGCATCTTTCCATCCAAGGATTGATCCAGAGTTCTTCGATGCAGATAGCATGCAGTGTTGATGGCCTCGGCCCAGAAGTGGATTGGGGCTTGCGAATCGAGCATCATAGCCCTGGCCTTCTGGGTCAGGACTCCAATCATCCTTTCCATAATGCCGATCTTGTGATGCGTATGTGGCAGATATGGCTCGAATGCAATATCTCAGACAGCGAGGATGCTTCAGAACGTTTCGTTGTTGTATTTCCCACTTCTGTTGTCAGAGTGAAACCTCCAGATATTGTATCCCCAGCCATCCACTTTGGCTTGAAACCATCGGAAGGCTGCCGTGCAGGTCTCCACGTATTTATCAGGGAGGACGGTGATCTCCGTATGATGAGAGTAGTCATCGATGTAGACAATGAAGTACTGGGCACCGTCTGACGAGTGTACAGCAAATGGTCCCCACAGATCCGAATGAACCAACTCAAATGGTGTAGTGGTGCGCTGGACTGGAACATGGATTATCTTCCGTTTGAGCTTTGTCTGGATGCATACCTTGCAGATACGGCCATCATCGACATAACCTTTGACAATAGACTTTATTGCTGCTTCTCCAGGGTGACCGAGATATTGATGCCAAATCCTTGATTCGGCGATGGATAGTTTTAGCACTCTGTTCGAAGTGATAAGGGCTGTATTTTATGAGTCGAGGACTGAGGGACCAGCATTTAGCTTATAGAGTATGCCATTCTTTTGTCCCAACATTATCATCCATTGGTTGGCGGGATGGCTGATGATGCACCTGTCCTTCTCGAATGTGGTACTGTATCCATGGGTGTCTAGGTCTCCTACTGAAAGAAGAGAGTATCGAAAGGTTGAAAGGTGTAGGGCCTTGATCCAGTGGTTCTGGACTTGAATGAGGCCCTTATGGGTGGCTTGGACAATGGTGTCATCTCCCAGCCTTATGTTGATGGTGTGCGATAATTGGGAGTAGGTCCGAAACCCGATCCAAGGGCCATTGTACATGTGGTGGGAGGCTCTGGAATCAATTATCGATATTGAGGGTTCTTTCTTGGTGGCCAAGGCAAAGTGGCCAGTCTTGAAGGTATTCTGTGAGTAGGGTTCACAATCGTATTCACACGCCCCTGGGTACTCACACACCCCTGCATACTCACACATCCCCACGTACTCACATGTCCCTGCATACTCACGCGTTCTTTACTCACGTACAGTGCCATACTCACGCATTCCATACTCACACGTTCTGTACTCATGTGCTCCATACTCACATGTTCCATACTCACACTCTACACTCTACTCACGTGTTCCGTACTCACGTATCCTGTAGTCTTTATCCCGTTCACTGAGCGCTACGGCGGCAAGTATTTTTAGAGCGTTTCACTGTCGTGGAGTAACTCATCATCAGGTATCACCTCATGGCCAGATATGAGTAGGGTATGGTCGGGTGTGAGTACGGCTTGACCTGATGTGAGTAGGGCTCGGCCCATGGCAGTGTCGGTTAGTCAATCTATATCTGACTGGAGAATGAGGGATTGTTCGGTATTATCACCATTTACCACCATAGTACTTCCTTTTTTGCCAAAGCGCTTCTGATTCCAAGTGGCTTTGAGCTCATCTGATCTTTTCTTGAGAGTGCAGTCCTTCTTCATGTGGCCAGTTTCACAGCAATGCCAACACTCGATGTTGTTCCAGAAGTGTTTCTTGCCAGCAGATTGTAGTATCCTTCCTAGCATGGGTGGGATTGCCAGGTAACTTCTTCAGAGATTCTTGTGCCTTTTTCTTGCAACAGTCAGAGATATGGTGACCCTTCTTCTTGCAGTATTGGCAGATGAGTTTCTTTCTACTGCTATGGGAGTAGAGGAGTGCCCCAGAGGTGTTATTGCTGGGATCATTTATTTCATGGGTTAGCTTATTCTGTTTGTACTCGTAGAGTTCGTCAATGGTTTCTTGAAGAGTGAGCGTCTCTTTGTTTAGCTATTTCCAGAGCACATGGGTGGCCTCGCTGAATTGGATTCCCACAAAGTTGAGTAGATGATGGATCATAGCATTGTCGGAGATCTCTTCCTTGGTTCCTTCAATAGGATCGTGATACTATTGCAGGCGTTTACAGAAGGATCCGATTTTTTTACCTGGGTGAGGCCTAACTATGTGGAGGTTGCTTGTATGGAGGGAGCATTGCATCTGGGAGTACGTATTGTTGAACTGGTTGCTTAGTATCGTCCACATCTCAGCTGGGTTCTGGAGATGAAGGAGTTGCCTCTAGATTGTTGTGATAACAGAGTAGCAAATGAGGGCGACAGCTACCTTTCTTTGTTCATTGAAGGAACTGATGGCGCATTCAAGGTTGAAGGTATTCGTTTCACCGCTTTTCACTCTTGTCGAGTAGGTCAGAGAGGTTTTGGTTGGTATTTTTTCTTCTGCTGTGATGATTTCCCATGCATTCATCGTATCGAGTATGGTCTTCACGTTGATCCTCCATTCAATGTAGTTTGTGGTGTTCAATTCTTCAAAAGATCCCAAACTGGTGACGTGGTAGTCTAGCTTTTTGGTGGAGTCAGTGGAGGACATTGTCATTGAGTTTGTTTAGGAAAGCTTGGAGATGCGGCTAAAAAATAAGGAGGGAATGGTTTCAGGTATAGATATTGTGATTGATAAAGCGATCAATCTGGGCTCATAACCTATCAAAGATATAGGTGTATCGGCATACAGTATATTCAGTGTAGAGCGAACATCTCAGTGTGGGACGCCCCATTATATCGGTCTCCATGGCTATTCCACCGGAGGCTGGTATGCCGATGCTATTGGTCTTGGTGGCTAGTCCACTGCACAATACACCGACGCTATTAGTCTCATCTCCGAGAATGTACCCAGAACCCGTCCAAGCCACATCTTATAACAATCTATATTCGGGTAGTTTTTTGCTCCTCATATTGACATTTACTCATCTCCTATCCCATTTTCCATTGCCTGCTGCTATTTCTCTTTCCTGTTTCCATCCTGTTCCAGTCCCCAGCTCCCACTCCAGCTCTTCCTCCTACCTCGAATCTATTCAAGTACTTAAGAACCTCCTGCCCTCCTGCCACTATTACAGAACTCCCACTACAATGTGACAACAAGCTGCTGTGAATTTGCCCCCCCTCGTATCGCCAAGATGTGAGTTGATAAAGTTCGTATTTGCTTTTTAGTTTAATCTCCTAACAATTACTCCAAAATGTAGTACCATCACAGCTGAATTCTTGAACTTTAATCAGCAATTCGATATAAATATCCAAAGCACAGATGTTTCTCTCTGGTGTCCGGACAACACCAACAGGTCCAAGTTTTATGGGTACCATAGACAATGTTAAAGGCCTATCAGATCAAGAAGATGAGTTTAAGCAGTGGGAGAATGGGTTTGGCTGAGATGGGATTGAAATGGTATCTACGATTGCAAACACGAACCTTGAAGGAACTATACTACCCCCAAAGTCATTTGATTCCGAGGATGTTAGACTTGAAGTCACTGACAATAAAGAATACTTGACAATGGAGGCAGCAAACGTGATATTCAATATCACTATTGGAGAAGACTACGATTTCAGTGACTCTGTATCAGACCCTAAGAATACTGAAGAGCAAACTACTACAGCCAATACAGTTCATAATGGATTGAACTTTGAGGAGACTATTAATCCAGCGCAAATGATACTCAGTGTCATGGACTTGATTTGTAATGCTGACTTTTCAGCTAAAAGCTCAATAGAGGTCAAGCCAGTTGTACAAGAGATATCTGATCAACCAGAAAAGGTTTATCACGATGTATCGAATCCTAACCATGTAGATATACATGAGTTCCATACGGCTGTCATGCTTCTAATGACAGCCACCAACATGTCCTATGCACAATACCGGGTATTCCTAGAAACCATAAAGTTTGCTACCATGCAGGTTATTCAGTTATTACCAGCATTGTTGATGACTCTACGAAAGCGATGCCATCAGAATATACCTCTTATGAAGATCTGTCGCCACGAACTCCAAGTATCTCTTGAATCGATGCCACCAAAGAAGAAAACCCCAAGTGATGCATTCCATTTTGAAATTGAAGAATATGCAAAACTATGGCTGGCTGACCAGCGATTGGCCTCTCAAATGCACTTTGACCTGGGAATACTTGATAAAGACATGTTAACAAGTGAATTCGATCATGACAATGTCTGGTTCGACAGTTTCCAAACCACCTCCAGTGAATAAGCCAGATTATTCAACGATTGTGAGCCACTGTTACCCTTAGACTGTGTTGCAACAACAGAGTATTCAGTGCTACAGATCTATGGAGTGGAAAAATCGAAGACAGGCAATATCAACCTACTCTGCAATCTTCTATCCTTCCCTGAACTGCCACTTCATTGGCGATATAATTGGTCAATGTTGGCAAAACAGTCACATCAATAGGCTCGTTTACAAGTTCCTCCTGATGCCCTAGCCAGCTCCAATCTACCCAAGCTTGGGTTAATGGATGATGATTATATTATCGTCCCTCTTATAACCGTCACTAAGAAGTTATGGGTTCATTTTCTGGACTATGATTTTGATGGTCTTACTGCTAACCTATTTCCATCACCACCAGAATTTTGCATCCAGCTTATAGCCTATACTGATCAGGATCGTCACCTTGTTCAGAGCATTCACCTACAGCACCACATTCCTGCTGAGATTGAACTTATCGAACTGGGGCGTATATACTGCGTTGAATGGTTTCTAGGATCAGACACTCGGCATATTTCGATTCCGATTACTGTATTCCTTGACAATTTTGGCCTCTACCATAATGCGAGACCTTTACATTCAACCAGCTAATCTTGATGGACCTGTAAGGTTCACTACACAGAATATGTTTGTCCTCATGCTTGTACCATTTGGAGGTAACGAATCGGAAATCGTCTAGTGTCTACGTGATGAAACTGTGCCTCTGGCATATGGTTTAGAGCTGACTCTCCTCACTGGTGAACAGGTTATCCTGACAGTCTTCCCCATATGTATCACTGGTGATATGCCGCAATAAAACTTCAATAGTGGTGTGATGTCGTACAAATGCAAAATGGGATGCCGCTACTGCTTTCAGTCCACTGACAACAGAGGGCTTCTTGATGATCGAGTTATCCAAATCGGAAGGTACAAAAAACCACATGATGCCCTATACGAATATACTATATCCTGTGCATCAGGCAAGTCAGTAAAGACTTCCAATGACCTGTTTGCCAAGTATGGAATTACTCCTGACGGACACATCTTTTGAGACTACTTTCCAATGCTGGATCCTTTTGTTAGCTACCCCAATGATCCTATGCATGTTGAGCTTCATCTTGTCAAGTACTGTCATCAAGTTCTGATAGAAGATATTTTTTCACCTGCCAGATTCGAAGCATATCGACAAAGTTGAAACCAAATCAACCTGCCACTTGCATGGATCCTACCGCAAAACCCCATATCATATAAGAGATCTATGGTTTTCGCTGAGTATGGTCAGATTGTGCAAATGAATCCATTGATCATTCTGATGATGTTCGGGAAAGGATCATGATTTCCTAGTACTGCAGCACCTGTCAATACCCATAGATCATTTTTCAAATGTGGTATCATCACTCGTCTTGCTCGAGAATTTGGGGTTGCCATATAACCAAAAATCGTCATCGAGTGTCTTTTGAAGACTACATATGCCATCTCTCAGGTTATACGTCTTATCCGCAAGTCTGAACTTTCTCAAGAAGAATGCAATCAGCTATCGAATTTTGTTATACAGATAAATTATTCTCCTATCTGTCTGTTGTGAAACCCATATTCCAGCTTCCAATTGTCTTACTCCATTGGGAACGGACTGAGTTATTGTGACACTGGGGTTGTCTCGTAACCGGAGTGTGGGTGGAATCAAAGGTAATCAGGCTACTTTCGATAATTCACAACGGAATAATCTTAGATCTTGTCTGTGGGGTTGGTGGTAGTGTTGTAGGTGTTGTTGTTCGGCTGATTTCTCTCGGTGAGGTGAGAAATCCTTTTTCTCTTATAGAGGAAGAGCCGTCGTGAGATCTGATGACTTCGCATGAGAAGTGGTGACTCGGGTTTGGATTCCCCTGAGGTGCATAGACCCCGTGGGTGGATCATTGGTCCTGGCCGGGGTGTAGATAAGGGAGATGAGTTCGTCATGCAACTAGGCGGGGGACTCTTGCGTCTAGACTCGTACGTGGCTCCTCCCGCAAGGATCCAAGCCAGTCCCCGCGAGGACCCAGTTTCTCTGGGTGCGTGGTTCCTCCCCGCAAGGAGGCTAGCCAACGTCTGGTCTCTCTCCGCAAGGAGTCAGACCATATCTGCGAAGACCGCTTCGTTTGCACTCAGACCCCTACCTCAGAGTTCCCTCGTCCGATTCCCGCAGGGTTCGATCTCTCCCCGCAGGTTTCAATCTTTCGGCCGTAAGCTAACTCCGGCTCCTTAACTCCCTCCTAGACTCCTGATCCATCATCTGTCACCCGATAGCCCTCCTACTACTCTGTCGCTAAGTAATCTAGATACTCTATGTACTCCGTGAAATATTCAGGTGTAACACTACCTCCCCTCCCCCTTAGCCTCGTCCCGAGCGCTAATTTCGTTCTATCTAAGTAGCCCGTCTCTTTCTTGGATCGTGAGATTCTTTCAACGCTGAGTTCCTTTCAACATCATGGACTGCAGTCCTCCACCCCTGCAGCCCTCCCAGCCACCGGATCAGAGTATCATTCTCTGTAATCCGTCGGAATGGCTGGGCCCTCAGAGTAGGCCGGTGCGTACTCTTACTGATCGTGTCATGTTGAATCGTACTCGCCGCCGCGCTGCGTCAAGGCTTTGGCCAGCTCGGTGAGGTTCCGGGGTCACAGCAGGACCAGGGAATCGGGAGAGGTATGGTGTCCTTCATGCTAGTGACCCGTATGCTCGGCAGTGACCGCGCCCACGTCCTTCCGGGGGGAGACTAGTATGCTGGAGCAGTGACAGCGCTGTCGGGGACTCACTTCACCGATTATGGGCCTGCTGCGCCGGTTCCGCCAGTCCGAGTCGGTCGCCGAGAGGTCGATACGTCTGTTCTGAACGGTTTTCCTGATTCTCAACAGTTTCGGTCGTGTGCACTCCTCGCGGGGCGCCCGGTCAGCGGCTTCTCGTGGTTGCCCGTAAAGCGGGTCTTTTTGTTGGAGCATGACACTGTGGTACTGACGTTCTCCACCCCGTCAGCCCCCTACCGCCAGGTCCCCGGGGGATCTGGTCTAGCCCTCGGTGAGCCGGTAGTCCCTCGGCGAGTCTGGATTCCGTCGATGAAACTCCAGGAGTTTCTCCAGACCGCCTACTAAAAAGTTGTCGAATGGTTCTTCCGTCCAGTCTTTGCGTTCCGGATAGTCGAGCCATTTGACGAGGTATAGAATTCATTTGTTATTTCGCCGGCCGCGCTCGACCGAGGACATAACTTCTTCGACATCGTATTCCTCGCTTTGTTCCATGTCGTCTGCCTCCCGGAGTACCTTGGACGGATCCGGTGGGGCTCGGTGTTCACTCGTTTGGTATGGTTCGAAGAGCGAGACATGGAAGACGTTGTGGATCTTCCAATTCAGAGGCAGCGTGAGGTGGACAGTGAGTGGGGAGACGATTTTCTCAATCTGGAAGGGACCATGATTCTTGTGGTCCAGCTTCCTCAAGGGGCGGCAGGTCTTAATATTCCGTCCGCTGAGCATCACCAAGTCTCCTACTTGGTATGCCGGGGGTTCTTTACGGTTCGGGTCGGTGTACCGGTGCATTCGCTCCTGTGCGGCTTCCAGCCCTTTGCGGGACTCGTCATGTACGGTGTGCATCCAATGCGCATAGACTGTGCTGGCCGGGTTGAGAGGTCCGGTGGTAGCAGGGTCCATGGTAACTGGGTGGAATCCGTAGTTGGCGTAGAACGGGGACATCCCGTTGCCGGCGGTGACCGAATTATTGTAAGCAAACTCAGCCATTGGCAGGAGGGCGACCCAGTTGTCCTGTTCCTTGCCGACGAACGCTCGGAGGTATGCCTCGATTGTCTGGTTGAGGCGTTTCGTTTGTCCGTCAGTCTGTGGGTGGAAGGCTGTTGACATTCGGGGTCGGATCCCAGACAGCCGGAGAAATTCCTTCCAGACTTCCGAAGTGAACCGGGAGTCCCGGTCGGAAACGATATCGGTTGGAAGTTCGTGGTACTTCCAAATTTCCCTTGCGAAGGTTACTGCCAGGTCGGCGGCAGTCTTCTTTTCTTTTGGCAGCGGAAGGAAGTGTGCCATCTTTGTGAACCGGTCTATAACCACCCACAATTGGTCGCAATCCTCCGACAATGGCAACTCGGTGATGAAGTCCATTGCAATAGACTGCCATGGAGCGTAGGGGAGCTCCAGAGGGGATGACAGTCCATAGGGCTGGTGCCGTGTCGCCTTGTTCCGCTGGCATTCCGGGCAGCTTTGGACGAAGTCGATGATTCGCTCCTCCATCTTCCGCCACCAGAAGTTTCGTCTGACGAGCTCAGTGGTTTTATCTTGTCCCATATGGCCCGCCACCTTCGAGTCGTGCTCTGACTCGAGAATTGTTCGTTTGAGGGGTCCGTCCTCCGGGATCCAGAGCATGCCCTTTTGGTAGAGCAGCCCCTCCTTGATCTCGAGGATTCCCTCGGTCCTAGCCTTTCGGCTCCTCCGAGTGACCTCACGTGGGCCCCCGGCTACCTCCTCGGCTTTTCGGCCTTCCGCCACTGGTTCCTCCTGTGCCGCTTCCTGTTCCGCCCGCTTCCAAGCCCGTTGGTATTCCTCGTCGTCTTGCCCTTTTTCCCGAACCATCGTTGCAAATTCCTTCGACCATTTCCTTGAAGGGAGCGAAGCGAACCGCACAGAGGAGCAAATGAATGAGCGCCCCTGTCTTTCAGGTTCTGCAAAGTGATTTTTCTGCAAAACCGTCGTGATCGGCTGGTTTTCTACCCCCCCCTTCTCCGGGCGGTACTCCGAACACCTAGAAAGCGCATCCGGCTTGCCGTTCTTCGTTCCTGGTCGGTAGCAGATGTAAAAATCGATGCCGGCGAGCTCCTGTACCCAGCGCGCTTGCCAGCGGTTGAGTACTTTTGTTGTAGTGAAGTACTCAAGGTTCTGGTGGTCTGAAAAGACTTGCACCTGGTGGACCGCGCCTTCGCAGTATCGTCGCCAGTGTTTGAATGCATCGACGACCGCGAGAAGTTCCTTGTCGTGGATTTCGTAATTGATCTCCGCAGGCTGGAACTTCCTGGAGTGGAAGGCTACCGGGTATAGTCGGTTCTCGTCATCTCGTTGGGATAGCACGGCTCCGAGAGCAAAGTCCGACGCATCGGTTTCGATAATGACCGGCTTTGTTGGGTCAAAGTGGGCCAAGACCGGTGCCGTGGTGAACTGTTTTTTCAATTCTTTGAAGGCAGCTTCTGCCTCCAGGTTCCATTCCCAACTTTTTCCTGCTTCTTTCTTTGTGAGTTCCATGAGGGGTCGTGCCACCTTGGAGTAGTCCTGTATGAAGCATCTGTAGAAGTTGGCGAATCCTACGAACGATTGTACTTCCGTGATGTTTCCCGGCCGTTCCCATTGCAGGACAGCTTCCACTTTTTCTGTTGACATCTTAATTCCATCGCGACCGATGATGTATCCTAGGAACTCCACTTCTTGAAGTCTCCATAGGCATTTTTCCGGAGCGACCGCCAATCCGTTCCCTTGCAGCCTTTTGAGTACTTCTTTGACAATTTGGTCGTGCTCTTCCCAGGTTTTGGCGTAGACCAATATGTTGTCCATGTAGGCTAGGACTCCTACATCGAGCATATCGGAAAAGACATGATTCATCATGTCTTGGAAGGTGGATGGGGCGTTCGTAAGTCCGAATGGCATTACCTGGAATTCGTACAGGCCATAGCGGGTTCTGAATGCTGTCTTCCATTCGTCTCCTTCCCTTATTCGGATGAGGTTGAACCCATTTTTTAGATCCATCTTGGTGAACCATTGCGCTCCCTGTACCCGGTCTTGTAGTTCTTGCATTAGGGGCAGTGGGTATCGGTTCGGGATGGTAATGCGGTTCAACGCTCAGTAATCTACGCACAGCTGGAGTCCTCTTCCATGCGGTTTGGGAACGAACAGGATTGGCGATCCTGCAGGGGATGTAGACCGCTTGATTTTGCCTGTTCGTTCCATCTCCTTCAGCCATTCCCGGAGTGTCTGTAGTTCGATCTCGGAAAGAGGGTAAATAGGGCCCCAAGGCGCCGTACTCCCTTCTTGCAAGTCGATTTTGCAGTCGTATGGTTTGTGCTCCGGTAGTGCGTCTGCGGCCTCCTTGCCCATGATGTTCAGGTACTCTCTGAACTCAAGCGGGACGTTGGGTGCTTCTGGGGTGATTGCTGCCACATATCCTATGGTTTGGGCGTCTGGGTCCAAACTTACCGACTCATCCCAAGTTAATGAGAATGCACTTTGTTCAAATTTGGTGCATTCGTTTAGGCAGCGCTGACTGTTAAATCGGACTTCCTCCGTAGTCCAAGCCCCTTGTGGTGGGTGTTTGGATATCCAGCTGAAAGGGAGAAAGATGTCGATCTCGGGGTCCATGGGCGTTACTTCGAATTTTTCCCATGAATAGTGCCTTCGGTGCTGGAGGAGCAACGGCTTTGTAAAATATTGGCCGGCTCCTTCGACCTTTTCCCCCGTATAGTTCTCGATTCCTCGAGGGTGTTGGTGGCGCTTTGTCTTGATTCCTCGTTTTTCCATAGTTCTTTCGTTGATTAATGCAACTGAACATCCGGTGTCCAGCAGCGCTCGGATTTGATGGGTCTTTCCGTCCTGGTGTACCATCATGTCTATTGCTGGACAGGGGTCGCTCAATTTCTTTTTCTTCGAGGTTTCGGCCCTTGGTTCCTCGGCTGGTCGTTTTCGCGATATGCCGCAAATTATCGCAAAGGCCTCAGGTCGCGGCTGCTCCTGGCCTTTTAAAAATCCGACTCCGAGTCCTCCCATGGGAGGAAGCTGGCTTCTGTGTCCATGGTTTCCACCGCCGCTATTTTTTGGGTTTTTGCAGTGGGTTCCGGGGTTGGATCGTTGTTTTCCCTTGGTCTCTTGGGACGGGATGCCAGGGCGAGGCTTTCTCCTACCGCCGCAGCCTTCCAGGGGGCTGCTGGTAGCGCCGTTCCTTGTACTGTTTGGAACGAGAAACATTCGAAGGTTTTATGGCCAGTCCTTCCACATCTCCAACAGCCGTCCCGGTTCCTTTTGTGGGCGTCTATTTCCTGCTGAGGCACTCCTTTCAGGGCTGCCGCCGTATTCTCCCATTTTGTCGATCGGCCTCCTTCCCTTCTTGCTTTCTGCCAATCTTCCTTGCAAGGGTCCTTTTTCCAGTCGTCCCTTCACTTCTCTTCAGTTCGGGTCGCGCTCCCCGTGGGTTTTCCTTGCTCCCTAGCCTGCTTCAGAGCTTTTTTCTTTTCCACCTGTAGCACTGCTTGGTAGGTGGCTTCTAGGAACCCCTCGTCGTCTGCGAATTCCCCCATGTAATGCGCGAACCGCATATCTAGCACCGCATCTGTCATTGTTAGGTCAATTTTTTCCTGCAGACTTTCGCCGGCGGCCCGGGTGTAATTATTCAGGGCCCAGAATTCCGTCATGTAGGTCCTTATGTCTCCCGAGTACCTGAGCTGGCTTAGCTTTAGCTGGGCGTTGGCTGCCTCCCTGGGGTCGTGGTATTCTGTTCGGATATCCGCTGCGTAATTGACCCAGGAGTCGTTTTCTCCCAGCGTGTCGTAGCGGTGTAGGTCCCATGCTTTGGCCGTTCCAGTCAATAGTGTCCCTACCCAGGCTATTTTCTGCTGGTCACTGGTTTCCGGATAGAAGCTCAAGTACTTGGTGACCGACTTCCACCAGGTGTTGAACGGGGTGGAGGGCTTTCCGTCGAAGGTCTCGGGATCCATCATTTTAAGACGCAACATTCGTACCGAGACTGGCGCAGGGTTAGGCTGGGTGGCCCGTGCCATTCCTTCTGCTACCGTGCTGGCTACGGTCCGGACGAGTTCTTCCGTAGTCAAGGTTCGTCTTGCCGGAGGAGACGTCGATGAGTTCCGTCGCGACCTTGGGGGCGGCGATGGTGGTGGTGGAGGCGGCAGGGGCCGATTTGGCGGTCGCGGGGGTTCTCCTCCTCCTCCAAACATTGGAGGCCTCGGTGGGGACAGGGACAGCGCTGGACGGCGAGTTCTTCGATCCGGCCTGGGTTGCACCGTCAGTCGCTGGATCCTCGTGGATCGTTCGTCCGCAGGTCCTGCGCGGAGTTGTCGCAGGGCGCTGGCTAAGCTGGACGTGGATGGTGGGGCCGGACTGCGCCATGCTTCTGGTTCTGGCGTCAAGCGACCCGATGCCTGAGCTGGGGGGAGCGGAGTCTCTGGGATTCGGATTTGCGCGGCCAATTGCTGTAGCACTGCTGCCTGGCGCTGCGTTTCTTCCTGGGCTTCTAGCAATTGCCGCTCCAGGTATTCCACTCGTTTCTGATGTTCTTCAGCCCATAATTCTACATTACCTTGGAAATTCGCCAAATGTTGGCTTCGCGCTATGTTGGCCTCGGCTAGGAATGAGATGGAGTCGTTTAGTCGGGCCAGCTGAGTGGCTTGGCCGACCTGTTTTTGCGTAGTTTCCTGGGTTCGCTCGATAATGGCCCCCCAGACATTTTGCGCAAAGGCCTGGTATGCCGTGGCCGCGCTTGCCAACTCGCTTCGTATCCAATCTCCTGTGATTGTCTCATTAGCGCGGAGCCGGTCATATACATACCTGGTGCCCTCCGACAGGTCGTGGTACGCCTGCTCAATCTGCTTGATTCTTTGATCCTTTCTATCGACCGTGTTGCCGCAGAGGTGGACTAGCTGCGCCAAATCCCCTTCTGCCTGTTTTTGTTGTTTGACTAGGGCACGGAGCCATATCGCCGGGTTGGAGATTTCGAGGGTTTCCTCCACAGGGGCCGTTCCGTCTGTGATCTGCAGTACGTCCCGAGGGGCTTCCAAGCGGAGCATGTTGAAATCGGTAGATGCCATTTCACGGGTTTAGTATAGGTCAAGAAAGTGTCCTGTGTAGATTGTTTCGTCGTCGGTAAAGTAATAGTCACAGAGGTCTCGGAGCTCGTCTTCTGTGAATTTGGCGTTTGTATGGTTGTGCGTGCAGTTGACCCAGTATTGCGTATACCAGTTCCAGGACTCGTGGTCACCTTCAAGGTAGGGCGTAGGGATAGGTCCGTCGCTGAATGTATCCCACTGTTCGTAGCCGGCTAATTCGCTATCGATCGATTGGAACGTATAGTCGAAGGAGTACTGAGACTTTGTTACACCTTAGTAATTAGCTAGAGTACGTGGAAGGGGAGACTCATCACGGGCCTTCAGAAAGGCCCTAGTTGCCCTCTGAAGCACGGGTAATGATGTCAGAGAGTCTAGGTAGGAGATCGAGGAG
>Ga0307516_10003358_pt1 | contig 20699 bp, 24 predicted proteins | sample 19_EM_MG_FD_203310 | JGI IMG/M metagenome (GOLD analysis project Ga0307516, IMG submission 203310) | Populus trichocarpa ectomycorrhiza microbial communities from riparian zone in the Pacific Northwest, United States - 19_EM | ecosystem: Host-associated > Plants > Roots > Unclassified | place...
CCTAGCCGATGAAGCAAGGTGAACGTTCGAAGATGAACGGATATCCCGAATCCGGTGACGTACCGGTGCGCACCGTATTCAAACACTATGCCGGGAAGAGGTTTGGTATTCTCTTGTTGAGAAAGTGGAGTTCGTGGGTCGCTTGGCTTTGGCAGTGGGCGAGCGGTGGGGTGGGGTACCATAGTGACCGACCGCCATTCGATCTTCAAGGAGTCGTTATGCTCGAGGGCGGCGGGGAGGGGGAAGAGACGCGGGAAGATAGAGGAATGGGTGGGCGATAATTTCCTCCAGGAGGGTATCCCAGTCTTCTACTTTGAGCTTGTTTTCCACCGCACAGTGCGCGTGTTCGACTGCCACCAATTCGTTGGAGGGAATAGCAAGGGAGCGGAGCAGCAACCGATGGTGGACGCAGCGCCTTGGCGCTTCAGCTTCAGCCTCAGCCATCGAAGGTTCCTTTGCGCCCGATCGTCCAAACCACAGTATCATCAATGACTTGCTATGTACCAACAAATGTCGACGTGATGGCGACCTGACCCCGTACACGCACACCCTACGAGAGGCGCTACACGACATCCTCCGGGAGGTTCAAAGGTCGCTTATCCCCCTAAGTCCTTCCCCCTCCCGAACGCCTTACTCCCTCCCTCTGAATTTGAGGCCGGATTCGAGCCTACGGAATACTCGCCGACGCGAAGACGATCCTATTCCCACTCATGAGGGCCTTGTCCTACTTCATTACCACATTACACTACATATTGCCGCGAGCAAGGCGCAGTAGACACAAGGAGGAAGAAGAGAGTAACGAAAATAGTCAGTGCGATGCTCCCGAAAACTCACACCTCCCCTCTCTCAACGGCGAACTTGACCCGCTTGCCTGAAAAGGTTTCCCCCAACTCATCAAGACTCATGAACTTATTAAGGTCGTCAGTGGCCTCACACTGCAGCTCCTGAATGTACATGGTCCGGTCAACACTTGCGCTTAGAACACGACTGAACCCACATACCTGAGCTTGAAACAGCGCCAACCAACTATACACCCCAAACTCTCTCCGTGGAATATTGAGCGGTAACGTCGGCACGAACAGCTCTCCGATAACCCCCAGAACCCAAACAAGCACCGGGAGACAAATCAGCTGCCACTGCTTGTAAGTGGTGAATGCCAGCGTCTCATCCGCATATGATTGTGCTACGACGAGTCCCGACCCCGCCAGGTACGGCAGAGCGTTAACCGCACTGACCCGTGCGCGGATCGCAGCAAACCGGTTGGGAGAGAGTTCAGTATATCCCTGGGGTCCAGTGCCATCAGTGAAGGAAACAACCTGCGGAGTAAATCAAGGGTTAGAGGAAATGTTGTACATGGGGGCACGGGACCCACGGTAGGAGTAAGGTTAAAATGACCGTCACCGTTGGCTCCGTTAATCCGAGTGACGTCATTTCCATGAGCCGCGGAGAACATGGCACCCTTTCCCGTTGCGTTGAGATATCCAGCATTCGCGATCCGAGCTCCTCGGATATTACCACTCAGCGACAACGAGGTACTGCCGTTCCATTTCCCAACGACTCCCAAAAGGAAGGAAGATCCTGTGGACGTGTTGTATGCTTCTACGATCCAAGGTTCGTACTTCTGCGCACAAACCACGGCATCATACCCAACCCTGACTTCCGTCTTGTTATATGAGACATTCACATACGCAGGGAACCGACCAGAAGGCGTCAAACTGGTGTCGAGTCGGATGAAAACCGTCTCGAGGGTCGTCCATCCTTGATCACTAGCCAAGTGAGGTGTGATTGAGTGGAGTTGAACGCCCTCCATGTGGTTCGGCAATCCCGCTGTTGTGCACAGGTCATATACGAAGAGCGCGAGGGGGCAAACGAGAACTCACCAATGTAGGAGATCGTTGAGTTGTCGATGTTTGATGGGACCGTATCGCTACTCGTTAGTCCACTGAAATCCGGTCCCATAAGCTCCATCGGTAGGTCAGTGTTGAACGCCCCAAACAGGCCTCGAAGGAAATCTCGAGGAATGAAGACATCCATAACATTTCGGCCCGAGAAGGGTATCCTGGGCAGGGACGAATTGGCGAGTTGGCTCAAAGGGGGTTTATCAAGTTGCTTACATATTGACTTTAGGGTTGGGCAGCTTCTCGCAGTGGATCCTGATTCCCCACTGGGGGTATCTAAGGATGTGGAGATCAGAATGTCGAGCGACATCTCTAACAAGGAGGTGATGCATACCGTAAAATCGCGCCAGTACCATTCCTCGTTGAGTTCCGACCCGCCACCGCGAAGGTATTGTTCAGGGGATCCTTCAGACCTATCGGCCAGAAATCGATGGTCCCAGGCCCAGCACCGCCAGGGACAAATTGGGACACACTCGGTTGGGCAAAGTAGATGGTATTAGCGGCGTCGTTGCCGTAAGCGAACTCGGCAATGTCAGGGTCGGGATGAAGCGGGACAAACCCATTGACTTCTATCTTATTGAGGTCATCCTCAGATAAGTCCCCGGCGATCAAAACTTCGTGGTACGCCCTCCGTTGATGCTGTTCAAAATTAGGTGATAAAAGGAGGCAGGGCTGTGGCACGTACAGCGGTGAACGTTTTGATCTCTATGATACGTCCGAATACGAAGGGTAACAGGGGACCCAGGACGGCGAGGACGACGAAGAATGCTAAGAATAAGGACCATGGTCGTTTGCTGCAACAATGTGAGAAAGCGCAGAGCGAGCGGAAAACGATCTGGGGACGGACTCGTATGGTTCCCGCGAGCGTCTGGAAGCCTCTCGATTCCTGAAACGAGACCGGAATATATGGAAGGCGGGCATAAGGCTCGCCGGGTTACGCGAACTTCTGGCTAGATCGCGGAGTTTCATTCCGTCGCCTTCGTAACTCATGTGAATCACTGTGGCCCAGGCTGTTTGGAAAAAGTCTTAGAAAGTCCGGATACCAAAGCGGTGTGGACTCACTCGCAGCCTCGAGGTGTTGCGCCCCAATGGTAAGAAGTATGTATCCGAGGGCGAATCCAACGCCCGAACACCAGAGGGAGACGATGAGTCGCACGGTGAACAGCGATTTATCCTTCGCCACGAACGTGAGGACGTAGAATGCCGGGTACGTGATGAGACATAGGACAGTGAGAATTGCGATCTGAGAGAAGCTCGGCCTCTCGAAACCTCTGAACAGCGGCTTTGATCGTGGCGGCTCAAACCTGAGGCTTACGAGCCTAGAATGAAGTGACCACAGACTCGAGAACCGGGATCTGTCAGAATACTGAAAATTCGTTGTGGGCGGCGATGGGGAGGACCAGGCTGGATACTCGGAGTCAAATTCTTTCCTGTTCTGGGTCAAAATGGAGGGGTCTGCTCGTATGAGAGACGCAGCCGGGTTTTCGGTATGGTGAGGACTGGAGCTGTTGTTCCTCAAGTGAGCGTACTCCATACTGAGGGCTCAAGGGAGGGAGTCGTCAAGGACGATTCGACGTTCGTACAGGTTGCTAATATACAGAACTGCAGTGAGTTCTGTGCTATTCAGCACGGAAGAAGTTCTGGCAGTACCACAGTGTCGCCTTCACACCCCGGGCAACGACGAACAATTTCGTTGAATAAATAGCTGAAGTTTGAATCAGTTCATTCAAGAGAAAGGCGAACAACGTCACCTGGAAATTCACTCATTTTTCCGCTCCCTGTATTCTGCGGATACGGTTGAGGAAACAAAACGCCTTTTCAATGATTAAATCCCCCGTGTCGGGTGCCAGCCCACTACGACACCGCCATCACCTCCTGGTCTGGACCCAATCAAAACAATATCGGAGTCCTGGACGAATACTGCATAAAGTAGGATCCTCACGAACAAGAAAAACGGCGAGGCGACGAACAGATGGGAAAGAACTATATACCCGGGCCCTGCTCAGCTCGAGACGAGTCGCATGATGGTTGCTGGGCCGGGGGTGCTCCGGAACGAAGTTGTGATTCTAATAAGTAACCAACCCACCGCCCCGCTTCCTGGATCCTGGGGCGGTGGCTGTGGGATCTCATCGTGGAAACAGTTGAAACGCACCTTGGTAAGCACAACCGGCCTCATGGGCGCAGGAATCTCGGCCGCGTTCTTGAAAGCACCAAACACACATCAGTTCTAATAAACGTTCCTGTGAGAGCGCATCGAGGGGGCGTACTCGGCAATACCAGTCCAACTTGGGGGATATGATAGAAGATTTCATTGCACGTTCCGAGATAAGGTAAGGACTAAATCTTGTCTACGTAAGATAACGGTGCTGAATTCCCACGACGAAGGGCTTCTACCCCTACCTCTACCTCTACGCGTCGACGGGACTGCGGTATGATAAGAACCAGGTGTTACAGTGAGAACAGTCCTGTAGGCTGTTCGGTCGTTTGTTGTACATGCGTTTGATGTTCATTCGGGGCGCGAACGTGATGAGGGGAACGGAAGGAGAGAGATCGTTCGTATGGTTGAGTCGAGGGTGATGATGATGCATAGAGTACAGTGTGGGATGGTCGTGAGAGGCAGTGAGAGGTCGTGAAAAGTCGTGAACGTCGGAGCCTGAATCGAGATGGGGTGGAGAAGGGATATCGGAGTCTTTCATTTCCCAGTGTACCCGCATCCCTCGAAATCCCCAAACCCGTCGTTCCTCGCGTACTCCTGGCTCTTGATAAATTCATTCAGTTTGCACATACCGTCCTTGCCAGCACCACAGAATTCCAGCGGTTGCCTAGCGTCGTTCACCAATATCCTCACGTACTCTTCATTATCCTCGCGATCATAGTCGGCACCATCCCTGGTCATCCAGTTCCACCACCTCACGGGTCGGGACCTTGTCGTAGCGAGAGATCGCGGGTGGGCTGAGCAAGATACTCTCTCGACGGTCATATGACCGGAGAACGGCACCATCTTGGAGGCGATCCACGTCCTGCCCTTGGTGATCCTCGTGGTATCGAGAGGTCCGCTGGTTTGGTTGAACAAACCCATAGCGGCGAAGACGCCAACGATCAAGTTGTCATGCGAGAAATCGACGTACATCGCTCGATCGAGTGGGAAGGTCTTGGGGGAAGAAATGAGGGTGCTGTTGGTTTGCAAGCCGTGGTGCGGAATAGAATTCGTAAGACGCCCGATGAGTTCGTTGATATACCCGACGCCTTGAACGGCTCCAAGGGTACCCCCATACCTGAAGAAACAAACGATCAGCGGATTGGCAAGAAGGATGGAGAGATGTGATGTATACCCGGCGTTGTAGAATTTCTCGAGGTCCCCAGCGTACTCGTAGATCTCGAAATCTTCCTCGGAGAATAGGGAACAAAACCGACTGAGCTTCCCCTTGGCGACAGTTTCGAACGGGCAAAGGTGCATGATGGCATAAGCGTCTTGAGGATCGAGGTTCGCTCCTGGAGCAGCAGAGTTGAGGCGAGCGGCGATGTGTTTCGCGGCGACATCGATGAAGGCCATCATCTCATCCTTTGAACTCGTCGCGCCAGGGCACATCCTGTTTCCCAGTGTGTTGTTACTATCGGGCTAAATTCCAAAACGATCTCAACTTCTCGTCCAATACCCAAACTGTGAGATTGCGACCGACCGTTTCTGGGATGACCAAATCGACTTTAGTTGGATACTTTGCTTTACTCGCCACCGAGAAACCTGCAGGAGGGACAATCAACATACGGCCGGCCGGTCCAGGGGGCAACGGAAAACGTACCATGTGTCCAGTTTCTGGCGGATAAGATGACACGTTTAGATCCAGAGGCTCTCACGAAAGGAACGTCGCCGCTCTCGGTGAGCAAACTCCGATAACGGTGGAAAGTTTCCTTTCCCAAAGTGTGAGCCCTAGCCGAGAGGGCGAGGTGAACGTTTGAACGCAAAGGAACATCCCGAACCCGATGACGTACTGGTGCGCACCGTATTTGACCAAATCGTCCAACCCAAGATCGTAAGCGTACTTCTTCATAAAATGGAGTCTAGGATCGTCGTAGGTAGAGGCGGCTTGAAGCTTCCCGAGCGCCTTTACGATTGACCTGGCCGCTCCGGAGGTTGGATATCGGGCACCATGGCGTTGAAGCTACGAAGAGCCGCATGGCGTGATGAATCGAAGTGGATCGACGGTGAGATCGATCAAAGTGGAAACCGAACTGAGAACTCACAATGTTGACTTGGGACACAACACAACCCTTTCTAGTCGATCCGTCGAACTCGGCGGCGGGATAGTATGGCGAATAATACGCCCACGAGGCTGACAACGACCTTATCCTATCTGAGCCAGATACGCCACGACTGCGGTATTCATCACGTGAGGCGGGAAACCCCTCTGGTGAAACGATGTTGACGAAGAGGAAAAGGCCGGTCAAACATGCGACGAAGAAAGCGAATATGGTCAGACGGAGTTTGGTTTCCTCTTGCTGAGACAACCGGAGCTTGTGGGACACTTTGCTTTGGCCGTGGACGAGTGGTGGGGCGGGGATGGCATAGTGAGCAACCATCATTCGATCGACCGACGCTGTCTGATCGTTGCGGTCGAGGGAAGCGGGGCGGGGAGAGGGGGAGGAGGTGGAGGAGGAAGATGAAGCGAGGGAGGGGGCGAGAAATTTCTCGAGGGGAGCGTCCCGGTCTTCTATTTTTGAGTTTGTTTGCCATCGTCCAGTGCGCACGTTTGATCGCCACCGATTGGCTGGAGGGAGGAACAACAGGTCGATCGAAGCGGAAAGGCTCTGAATGGAGTAAAGCACGCTCACGGCGGGGTATGTAACAGGTCAGTCGGTTTTATATACCTCGGGTCTGAAAGCCTGAGTCCGAAGATCAGCCTCATGAATGTGCGTCCCCATCTCATCACCAACGTGCGAGCCAAGGACGCCCTCCTGCCACACGAACCCGCTTCACGTCGCCAGAACCGCCCGCTACGAGATTTCACGCCGGCCACAAGGCGGGGAAGGTTGAATCCGCAGCGCGTCATTCCACGTCATTCATAGCGGCTAGAGGCAATCGGTAGCCAAGTCACCTCGTGCCCTCCTTCCAAGTGTGAACGTTCAAAACGAGGGGTTAATGTCGTCGGGCTCGACGGTCCGATTCGGGGGGTTGAATGAATGACTTCGGAGGCGAAGGGTCATAAAACTTTGCTTTCATTACACCATGTGATCACCAGGACAGACCCCTCGTCACGAGAGGCGGAAAACCTGCGAAAGTCGGATAAAAGACTCCAACCCCCCCCCCCCCCAGTTCATGCATGGTGGACTTGACAGGCGAATGCGGCCGTGGTTGGGATTGCCGCTCAGCCACATTCAGCCACATCACATCCACATGCACCGTTTGGGTTCGCATTCGCGGGGAGGCACGAGGAGGTCACGGCAATTGCCGGAACCCCCGCCCGCGAACCAACAAGTTTGTGATTTCACCTCAGCTGCTCTACCCTGCGGGAATGAGAACGACAAAACTGGTTGTGGGTGAAGTAAGAGCCCCGCTACCCACTGTGGAATCCAACCAAAAGTTAATTCCTGCGGTGAGAGCGAACAACGTGAGGCGAGGACGGAAATTACGAGGGGTGCTATTCTTAACCCCCCCAGCCGTTCCCCGCGGTCGTAATCCGAAATCACGATATCGATCTTTCGTCAGGCGCTCAGCCAACGCTCCTATCGCTCCTCGCTTTCCCCCTCTCCCCCATCATGTCGCTCAGTGATCTCACCCAACACATCCCTGACCAGACGAGTGCGATCTACCGCTTTTCCTTTGGGACCAAACCCCTACCTGGATACTGGCGCAGTTTCAAGGAGAGTATTTGGGGTAAGGGACTAGATTCCTTACAGCAGCAGGAGCTGGTCGAGAGGGACTCCGACCCCCTTGAAGACAGTCACATCCTGCCCGACCCTCCCCCTGTTACCCGTCCAGTCGCAACCCTCCCCAAGACCCTACCCGACGTCGGGGGGCTAGACGGTCAAGAAAAGATCTTGGTACGGTCCGAGTATCACGAAACTGAGAAAGCAGCTCTGTTGTCCAACGAGTCCGGTTACGGTGTGTTTGTGGTTAACGGACAACCTGGGATTGGTCCGCCTCGTTCTCCCTCCATAGTATTGTCTGCGCAAGCTAACATCACACCAGGAAAGTCTATGTTTTTACTTTGGCTCCTCATGCGCCGTCTTGCTCTCCGCCTTCCCACGGCGTTGCAGCTTAACGCCTCCTACGCGATCCTCTTCCACGAATGCGGTGTCTCCAGGTTTCCACTCGATTCTCTTGACTACGATGACTATCGTGGGTTGAAGCTCCCGCCGGGTGCCCGTCCCGGCAGAATTTGGGCTCTCATTGACTCAAACCTGACCCTCCCGAAACCCGCCGATGTCTTTATTCACAATTCACCTTTCTCCGTCGTTAATGCGGCCTCTCCTACTTCCGATAATCTTGGGTGGCTGGAGAAAACCCGCTACGAAAAATTCTACATGAACCCATGGTCCGTTTCGGAAGTTATTCAAGCGTAAGGGGTCTAGCCTCTACAGGTTCACAATGCTTACGTTCCCCGCAGCCGCCCATACCTCGGTGGAACCACCCACACGGAACGTCAACTCTATCGCCTGCACAATGTGTTTGGCGCATCTCCCAGGTACTTGGCTTTCTATGCCCAAAACCCGAACGCCTATGAAGTACGCCTACGTGAAAAACTCTGCCAGGCGGATCACGACTGCATGATACACGTCCTCCGGGACCCGATATCATGTGATTCCTTCCATCTAGTCACTACTATGAGGCCCTCGCCAACCACCCGCATGATACCTGAGAAGGATATCGCCTCACGACATGTCCTCGACCTACTCTCGGAGCGACGCGCCGAATCAGCGAGGTGGCGCTGCGACGTGACCTATTTAGGCTAGTCGGCCTCGCGGCCGCCGCTGGATTGCGTTTACTCCTGACGACAGATGGTAAAAGTGTAATGTAGGCTAATATGCCAGGAGCAAAACAGAACTTCCGCCCCCTCTATTCCGCCGGACGCTCCGTGGCTTTGGCTTCGAGTCGGTTATGCCTATCGAACTCTCCGGGAGCCTTGGTCTGTCAACGGTGACCACACACCTGGGGATGCCTTTCCTCGTGGCTGGGGGGTTTTGAATGCGAACCGTCTGGGCTGCGCCAAACAAGGGGCTCGCAAACTTCTGGGACACAAGGTTTGATTTCAAGGCCTACGCGTCATGGAACATGTGGCCGGGCGTTTGGCTATCCGCGGATTGGCTCGCTGGAGCTGTAGCAGTCGCTGAAACCGAGATTCATTTTGAACGGAAGGTCGAGGTCGGACCAGGTGCGTCGTAATGCGTGAAACGACCCAAAGGCTCCTGGCATCGTCCACCGAGCCGTACCCCTTGTTTGTACCCCGGAGATTTGAAGGTTAAACGTAGCCTCCTGGATACTTGCAGGCAACAAACCGGGGCGTCTGCCCACCCACCCTGAACATACTGGGTCATACCGCCTGTGTTTGAGCCCAAAACGCCTGGATACGTTCGGCCCAGGCGAAAGTACTGAGATTCCGAACCGCCAGGTTCCCAAGCAAGTATCCATTCAATCCCCACGCTTGCCAATCAAGTGCCCCTTGGCCACACACTGGTGGGAAACAGATCTTTCGTTTTACTCAAGGTATGGTATATCCGTCGTGGGCAGGGCGCAACCCTATTGTATTACGAACACAATCAAGACTAGAAAACGTAACCGCCTACACGGACTTGGGATTACAGGGGCCACAGACACCGTGAATGTCGTATATGGACCGACATCTCGTACATTTTCGGTACATTTTTCTGCACCTCTCGCACAGCACAATAACGCCCGAATACAAGACAGGCACGGGGCGCACCGGGCAATCGGGACAAGTGGGATTACCCCGTACTGGTGTGACAGTAGCTGTCGCGCACCGTTGAGGACGCTGTGTCTTCGATTCGAGAGCTACTCGCAGCCCAAGCTTTAATGCGTCAGCCCTATGGATCGAATTTTCACCGGAAGCGACCGCGATTTTCTCCCGCACATGACGTGGTGCTCTCGTTCTTAAACTTTGAGAAAAGTAGCCGGCGCTCCATTTCCAATATCTCCTGTTGACTGACGTGTATCGTCTGTCAGTTCTGATCGTTACACCCACATCAACTCACGAGGGGAACCTCACCTTGCAGTGACACGCGAAAAGAATTCTCATCTTCGGATAACTTGCTTTCAATATCCCTGAAGGCGAGGTCACAGAGGGGTTGAATAGCTAGCTCTTCGAATTGTGGAAGGTCAACGCCACGCCACGAGTGGATGAACTTGATCAAAAGGAACCCACCAATTTGACGAGAACGTAAATACTCTTCGGTGAACAAGGAGGGGGTGTATCGGCTGTGGTTTTCTCAAGGATGAACCTTTGACCAGAGCTGGCGCCTTGAGATTTGAGGGGGGCGAACAAGATTTGGGGCATGCATTGGCAGAAGAAGAGGGACCTCCAGCTGAAAAGAGGGAAATGAAACATCCGTCACCCCCTGGTCAGACGAGAGGCACAAGGCACAGATTCACGCAGAAAATGTGCCTGGTGTAAGTACCGCACGTCCCTCACATTCCTCCTCACCGCCGCGGTCTTGTTCGGGCACTGGCATACCCTCTCCGGTTCCCGTGCAGTCACTTTCACAGTCACTTTCGGCACCATCCTCCCCCACAGGACCTTCCGTTGGAGTGTTTTGGCTGCTGGAGCGTGCAATGCCTTGATACTCGTTCAGCTACAAACACGCGCACTCACATCAGCGCGGCTAAATTTACAAGCTCCCAACCCATCGCCAGCGATTATACTTGAGAAGTAAATGGCCCTCAAGGCGCCGCCGTTACTTAGTGCCGAACCCAATACTTCCGGTCGAAGAAAACACCCCCGTGAATGGATTTCATGACCGCCGTGTGGAGGGGGTTCAATTCCACGGGGCTCTTGGCGGGCACAGGCTGTCTGGGAGGTCAGATTGGTTGGACACCAAGGTGAGCGGGAAACGGACGAACAGGAAGTTTAATGTCTGGCGGGGTAACAACATGGCCATCCTGGCTAAGGGTGTCCCACAGCGATGAGAGGGCCTCCGTCGCATGTTTAATGTCCCCTTTGAAGTGACCGTCGATTATTTCACAGACCCTCGTCCATGTCGTCTTCTCCGTGTCGCTCTGTAATGCAGACACAAGCCGAGTGACACACGCTGCCCTGATTTCGTCATATCTGCAGCCACTGATTAACTCCAACCATCACACGCGCCCCCTGCATCCACCTCGCTGTGAACTCACTGAAGGTTTCTTTGACGATGTTACGGTTTGTTAGGTCGTTGAGGATGCCGCTGAGAGCGCGAGCCTTCAACTCAGGGATGTCATACTAGGAAAGCAGGAGTGCGCGCAAAGTGAATAGAATAGGACAGTCTGAGCGAGACCTGCCAGATGACAACTTTGTCAGCGAGTCGATAGATCGACTTAGGGGAGGGCCGTGGGACCTCGTCGGATGGGGTAGGTACTTCGGTTGCCCTTGAGCCGCGGTTCTCCTGGGATCCGAATTCTATCTGGCCGGTGTAAAGATAAAAGATAAACGCCTGAAACCTACCACCACATCAGCAGAACGACTCACAATCGGTACACACGAACCTACGTGACGGATGCCATGTCGTGTATCCTGACGATTTTTCCTTTGTTCGCGAGCTTGGTGTGGCTTCCGTGGCAAATTCCCCCGCCTCCCGGGAGGTGGGGTGGCACATCGAGGGTGGTTTTCGGCGGAGCGATCTTCAGACTTCATCATCCTCGAGGTCACTGTCGGAAAAGTGGCCGTATTCTTCTGTAGATTCATCATCACCGAGATCATGGCCTAAATCCTTAAGTTCCGCCTCTGAGAAGTTCCCAAAGAAAGGACAGCACGGGTGAGGTTATCGGGTTAGGAACGCGCCTACTAGGACCGAGCAGAGGGCGGACTCACGATCGTTGAAATAAGGAACGGACCTCAAAACATGGCCGCTCGCATAAAGCGCCTTCTGTCCACAGACCCCGCCCGAGGAGTTTCTACGCGAGAATAGGATGATCTTGGTATCGGCGAGCGTCCCAGAAGCGATTGCATTGTCCAATGCCTCACGGAAGGGGAGCGTGGCGGCCATCCTCTAATCTAGATGCCGCTCAGCTGGCACTGGTTGATCGATACCCATGGGCCATGGTTGGGCGCTAGCATCTAGTGGCTTGATGGATCCCACCAGGGCCGAAAGTGCTCGATGCGGAGAGCTCAGACTGTCGTGTTCAAGGAGAGGGTGACGAACATCCAGTAAAGCGTGGTTTGGGGGTGTGGCATTACTGTCCAGCCGGATTGCATCCAGTTGTAAGGCGGCATGTCCCCGCCGACACTGGAGGGGCAGAAGGGACGACGGGTAGTTGTATTGCGGGAAGGAAGGAAGTCGCTGATCGACAAGAACGGAAGCTCAAAAATCAATATTACCCCCATCGCCTTGTGCACCAATTCCACCCTTCCCTCCGGCTTTATACCACTTCGTTCTACGATAATTCGCTCTACAATCTCCCTCGGAAACTTCCTCATGTCTTCCGCAGCGGCGACGGCCACTCGCTCACCGTTCCCCTCAAGGCGTTGCCCCCGGCCAAGGAGATCCCATTAACATTCGTAGCTGGCATCAAGAGTTGGTGGGAGGCAGGCGAGTGCCAGCTAACATGCGGGGGGGCGACTTTTACGGTACGTTTACGATTCACCTTTCAGACGGTCGCAGTTCCTAATCCATTCACCCAGGAAACTCTCGTATTACCGCTCCGAACCCCCACAATCCCTCTCAGAAGTGCCCAAACCGCCAGTAATCGCATATAGCTCCAAGATTGTTCTTGACGACCAGAAGCGGTACATCAACACCTTATCAATCGCTTCCACTTCCCCGTGTAACCCTTCCCCCGCCCCCGCAGTTCTCTTGCATGGCTATGGCGCGGGACTGGGATTCTTCTTCAAGAACCTCTCCGCGCTTGGCGAATGGGCCTCGTCTCGCAGGTCACCGGTGTACGCTATGGACTGGCTGGGAATTGGCAGGTCCGCCCGAGTGCCGTTCGTCGTGAACGCCAAACGGGATGACGTACCCGGACGCGTTCGCGAAGCCGAGGCATTCTTCACAAGGTGACCCTTGTGGGACATTCCCTCGGGGCGTACACAAGCGTGGCCTACGCGCTAAAATACCCAACGAGGGCCCCAAGACTCGTGCTGCTGTCCCCCACCGGAGTTCCGAGGGATCCCAACACGACCGTTCCCTCGAGGGAGGTCACAGATGACGGGGCCGACGAAGCTGACTACGTCTCGGTGGATGACGCTCAACTGGCGACCAAAGCCAAGGCCGAGGAGATCAAGTCAGAACAGAGGAATCAAGGGCAGAGGCAGGGGAAACTGTGGAAGGTTTTCACATATCTTTGGGAACAAGGGTGGTCGCCATTCCAGGTAGTCCGCTTGGCGATGCGGTATGGCCCCATTTTGGTAGGAAAGTATGCATCGAGAGGTTCTTTGGGTTTACGGAGGAGGAGGTGAGGGAGATGCACGACTATATCCTCAACATCACCCTCGCGAAGGGGTCTGGGGAGTATTGTATCTGTGGGCGGTTTCCCTCGTTCTTGGGGGTCCTCGATAGTGACGATCGCAGACAGCACATATATTGGCTCCAGGAGCTCACGCCAGGATGCCACTCGCGGATCGGGTGGCAGCGCTCAAGATACCCATAACGTTTGCATGTAAGCTTCTTTCCTCTCCCTCTGACGAACCTTTCTCTGATCCGTCTCTACCCAGACGGTGATTCCGACTGGATGGTTCCAGAAGGTGGCGGCAAGGCTATCGATAACCTCAAGGCTACAGGAAATTCCCAATCGAGATTGTACACGGTAAAGCACGGAGGTCACCATCGTAAACCCTCCTCGTTGTTTCCATTCCGGTTCGCCTGAGCTGACGCGTGTGCGAAACAGTGTATTTGGATGATTCCCTAGCTGTGAACCAGATATTGGTTGAGGAATTGGACAGGGGATTGAGGTGATCATGATCTCATCCTGATGCCATCCATTCTCGTTCCCTCTCCCACCCTCTCACGACATCACCCATGGACCGACCGTTAAATAATTTGATACTCCTCTCGCATACACGTATATAGAAGCCTTTGCACTTGCAACCTGAATAATACATGTACTTCTACGTAGCTTGGAAACCGTAAACTTTGGCTTTCGAATGCCCCAAGTATACGGTGTCCTGTGCGTTAAACTCTAGTGTCCGCGCCCAGGTTCTGGCCGCCCCATGCAAGGTCTCGAGATCTCAAGTGTTACTCCTGTCACGTTCCCGTCACGGCGTCCATGCGCCTCGAGGACCAGGGGAGGCGTCAGGGATATATAACCCCGCCGCGCTCTATCCATTTCCACACCGCCGCGCAACGAACGACTACCCCGTTGGAGGATGTCCCTCGCGTCCCCGCCCAACCCCCCGCAACAACCCCATCAACACAGCGAGTCTTCACCCAGCGGCCCCCGTGGCGATGGGAAGGTTTCAGTTCTATCCACCAACCAGCGAACGCTATCGGACATTGCAAATCCTGCGTGTCCTGGGCCTCCTCCCCCTCCTGATTCATCCGCTCACACTGGCCCCCAAGGGTGGAAACGTTTGATCTCCAGTCCCCTCACCACGCACGAACGGATTTCCTTGACCACGAACATTTTGTCAAACCGGGGCGAGGTCAAGATGGCTAGAAATCTTTGTAGGGATGATTCTCAGAGCTTCGTCGATGTAATTTATGAGGCGTGTTCCCACGTTCTTCCATCTCCGAAGAGTAAACTCGCTGACTTGGACTCAAACTTTCAAATCCAATCCACGTCCTGGCGATCAGACGTTGGATGGCCTTGATCAGACATCACGGATGAGGTGTTTCCATCTTTTATGCAAGATTTGTGGCTGCCATGGCTTGCTTCCAAAATCACTGGCCATCCAGGTTTCCTATGACCCAACGACCAAACCGCCATGCCATGGTGGGTTTGCGGATGTGTGGAAGAGTAGATACCATGGCCTGGATGTCGCAGTCAAGGTGTTGAAACCACGCATGCGGAGCGAACATGAACGCACGCTTCGGGTGTGTTGCAGATAGTCTTTCCCATCTTTTGTGTGCGTTGACAGGCTGGCCACAGGGTTTCTGCAAGGAGGTCGTGGCATGGAGCTCACTTCGCCATCCGAATGTGTTGCCGCTGCTAGGAGCGACTATGACCGACACTCAGTTCGTGATGGTGTCAGAGTGGATGGAGAATGGTAATGTCAACGAGTTTGTAGAGACGCATCCAGACGCAGATCGGTTAGGGCTGGTATGTGTTCTGTTTAAGGTCGTACTATCCCGGTCCTTGCTGATGGCCGCCTGAATTCCATAGCTGAGGGACGTCGGTATGGGGTTGGAGTATTTACATGACCAGGAAGTGATCCACGGGGATCTTAAGGGGGTATGTCTTTCAACCTTTCATCACTGCAATGTGTCGATTTATGCTTGCTCGTCCTCAAGGTCAACATTCTGATAAACCGCGACGGCCACGCCTGCATTGCAGACTTTGGTTTGTTTATGATCATCCCCGACGATGCAAGCTTCATATCCACAATCTCGTGCTTGGAGGGTGGCACAATCCGGTGGATGAGCCCAGAGCTCCTCAATCCGGGATTATTTGGTTTGAAGGATAGCCGCCCGACGAAGGAATCGGATTGCTACGCACTAGGGATGGTGGTGTATGAAGTTCTTAGCAGGCAGGTACCCTTTTCCGGGGATAGGCAGGCCACTGCGATGCTGAGGATCATGAATGGCGAACGACCCGGAAGACCTCAAGGAAGGCGAGGGGCATGGTTCACGGATGCTCTGTGGAGGATGTTGGAACTTTGTTGGGAACCTCAGCCACACGACCGTCCAAGCCTCAAAGCCTTAATTCAGTGCTTGGAAGGTGTGACGCCTCCTACTTCCACCACGAACAAAGATGTAGTTACAGGTACCGATGATTCCACATTAACCAACCACGGTACGTTTCAATTTCATCTAGCGCCTTCATCTAGGGCCTCTGGCTGACCTTCGGCCATTGCTATGGTATGACAGGTCTCAGAAATGCTGCTCCTTCCATCCGCTCCACATCTCTTCGTTCTACAATAACTCGCCCCGCAAGTGTCCTCAGAAACCGCTTCACGCCTTCCATGGCGGCGATGGCAGTGACTTACTCCACGGATCCCTCCCTCACTGCTACCCTCAAGGCATTACCCCCAGCCAAGGAGATCCCAACAACATTCGTAGGCGGCATTAAGACTTGGTGGGATGCAGGCGGCGCCAGCGCCAGCGCGCGTGCCGAAGAGCGGCTTCTACAGTATGTTCCTGCAATTCACCTCTTCAGACCTCCACGGCTCCTAATCCATTCACCCAGGAACCTCCCGTATTATCGTTCCGAACCTCCACTATCACCCTCAGAAGCATCTGACCAGCCCGTGATCGCGTATACCTCCAAAATCGTTCTCAACGGCCAGAAGCGGTACATCAACACCTTATCTATAACTTCTACTTCACCATGTAACTGTTCCCCAGCATCCGCAGTCCTCTTGCACGGGTATGGCGCGGGGCTGGGGATCTTCACCAAGAACTTCACCGCGCTTGGCGAATGGGCCGCATCTCATCAGTCATCAGTGTATGCTATTGACTGGCTGGGAATGGGCAGGTCCGCCCGAGTGCCATTTGTCGTAAACGCCAAACGGGACGACATACCTGGACGCGTTCGTGAAGCCGAGGCGTTCTTCGTAGACTCTCTCGAGGAATGGCGGGAGAGGATGGAGTTGGAGAAGATGACCCTTGTGGGTCATGACCTCGGGGCGTACATGAGCGTGGCATACGCACTAAAGTACCCAACGAGGGTCTCGAGACTCGTATTGTTGTCACCTATCGGTGTTCCGAGGGATCCCAACACGACCGTTCCCTCAAAGGAGGTCACATACGACCAGAACACCGAAGCCGATAACATCTCAGTGGGTGACCCTGAACTGGCGATACCACCCAAGGTCGAGCGGATAACGTCAGAACAGAGTGAAGGAAATTTGCTAACGGTCACTCAGTACTTCTGGGAAGCGAGGTGGATACCGCCACGGCTAGTCCGCTCGGCGATGTGGTACGCTCCCGTTATTGTGGGAACGGACATGAAGGGCGTGTTTCCTGGGCTTACGAAGGAGGAGTTGAAGGAGGCATACGACTATTATCTTAACATCACCCTCACGAAGGGATCCGGAGAATATTGTGATTGTGGGTGACTTTCTTCGCTCGCAGGGGCCCCCTTTACCGACACTCGTACACAGCATATCTAATGACTCCAGGATTTCGTTACGCCAGGATGCCGCTCGTAGATCGGGTAGCAGCGCTCAAGATACCCATAACGTTTGTCTGTAAGTTTCCTTCCCTCTCTCCTGACGGTACCTTTATCTGATCCGTCTCTCCCCAGACGGTGATTCCGACCAGATAGGTCAAGAAGGTGGCACCAAGGCTATCGAGAACCTTAAGGCTGCGGGAAACACCCAATCAAGTCTGTACACCATAGAACGCGCCCGTTTCTTTAGTAGGCCCTCCTCCCTGCCTCTTAACACTCAGTTCGCCTGGGCTAACGTGTGTGCGCAACAGTGCCCTCGGATAATCCGGTAGCTGTGAACAGGCTATTGGTTGAGGAACTGGACAAGGGATTGAGGTGACGACGATCTCATACCGGCCGGTGCATCCGCTCTCTCACTGGCCTCCCTGCGACACTCTCCTTGGGCAACCGTTAATTGATTTGATACTCTTCTTGCATACACGATATAAATGTCTCTCGCTCTTGCAACGTGGGTAATGCATGTACTTTTACTCCTGGGAATTACAAACTTTGGCTTCCGGATACCTCGAGGAGTTCAACAACCCCCGCACTTCAGGGAGGGGAACGTGCACAAAAAGCAAAATCCAGCATTACGCATATAAAACCCAGGGACACCAAAAAGCATAGCCACAACATAGTATCTCACAAACCCCTACTCACACTCGGAGCCCTCTCCATCAACCCCTTCGCCCTCCTACTCAACCTCTCCGCCTCAACCTTCCTCTTCCACACCTGATGCGCAGGCTTCTTCTTCCTCGGGACCCACCCTCTCCCAACCGCAACAACACTCCCATCTTCCAACGCCTTACTCCTACTCTGGTTCGCACTCGTGACAGACGAGTCCACAACTCGCGGGAAGCCGAGAACTTGATCACGTCCTTGTACAAAAGGTTGGTCTCGGTAGCGAGCGAACGTAAGGTAGGGGGCGGTTTCGACTTGGGTTTCGGGGACCCCCCGGGACCGAATTCATCATCTTCCTCATCCGCATCTGAGAGTCCGGAAGGTTCCAACGGTGGTGTCGGCGATCGTGGTAATGAAGATGGAGCTCGTAGTTCCGGAAGAGCCTGCATTTCGTGTAGCAGGTCTTGACCTTTAAGATACGAATTTTCCATTCGCAGGAACCGAACGGTTCCACGGTACACCTCGATCTAAAAAACCAGAATGTGAGATGATGGTATCTGTATGGAAGCGCTGCACCAACCTGCTCCAGTAGGTAGGAAGTCTCAACGTTCCCTTCCACCTGTAGTGTCTCGGTCTCCGTAGGTTGAGCAGTAGACGCTACAAATATTAAACCCCACGGTCAGAATCTTTCGCAAAAGCATTGAGAGGGGAAACTCAAACCTTGTCGTTCAGGATTGTTCGCCAGCGCCTTCAACTTGATGTTATCCTGCTCGAGAGCGTCTAAGTCATGCTGCAATTGGTCGATGGCTTCTTCGTACGACCTCTCCTGCTTCCTCGCCTTACCCATCTCCGCTTCGAGATCGTTGATCGCATCAGCCTGTTTCTTGACCGCCCGCATCCTCCTCTCCATGAGCTCAATCTTGACGGAAGACTCTTGGATGTTCTGGTCCTTCGACTTGAGAGTCCTGACAAGCGCCTGAATCTCATCGTTGAGTTGCACAACCCTTCTCTCGGCTTCGACGTTGACCGCCGCCCGCGCCTTGACCTCGGAAATGCGCGTGACCCACGGTGGGGTTCCAGTAACTAGAGGATGAATTCGTAAGGGTGATCTGAAGGAGACAAATCAACAACACGTACTCTTCGACGTGTTCGCAGGTTCGTTGGTCAAGGGAACGAGCGCGTTCGCCTGCTGTAAAACATTCGCGATATAATCCGACACACCCTGCCAAGGCGAAGACGAATTGCTTCCTTTATTGACGGTGCTGGAAGCAGTCTGCCTCACGAGAAACAGAACGTGTTCGAATTGGAAGGGCGTTTTAGACCCCCGGACGTCGCTCAGATACGGCATGATCTGCTGAGCCAGCGAGATACCAAAGTTGATGAGCTCCGAGAAGCTGTTGTTCAGGTCTTGGAGATTCGAGACGAGGTGAACTTTCAAAGCGGAAGAATCCTCCAAGAGAGCTTCGATTCGCTTCGTGTCAAGGGTACGTGAGTTTCTGAACGGCAACGAAACAAGGAACATACCTGGATGGGTTCTTTCCGCTTCTGCAGTGGTCCAACACCCTCTTAAGAGGTGTGTGTAACGTTTCCGCGGGGTCGATGTCGCCCATATCCAAAACCACGTCTTGTGGATGCACGACCGCATCAGTGAGAGAACTTATTATCGCTGCCATCAAGAACTCACCGTCTACTTTGAAGAGGTTTTCTGGACAAAAATCACCAAATAACACATGAGTATGGAGTTTGGAGCACTCTCATCCCATCTCACTCCAATTCACCCCACTTCACCCCATTTCACTCCATTTCACTCTATTAGATCTTAGCATGGGAGTGAAATGGGATGAAATAGGGTGAAATGGAGTGAAATAGAGTGGTGAGGGATGAAAATGTTGAACGGAGGTCCGGGCAAAGCCCGGACCGGAGGTCAGTCAAGTCACCGGGTCACTGAATAAGCAGACCTGATGCCGAGAGCGCTCTAGAAGCAGCTCCGAAGGGACCGGATCACTTATGTAATAGATCCGACTTCTATCCAGTCCAGACGTGGTCTAGACTTTGTTCCGTGTCGTTTCTGGGTACGGTCGGATCGGCCGAATCTCGCGTACGATGGCAACCCTTGAAACCGGTCAAGACCCTCCATACTGTTGAACTCGGGAAGTTCGACCCGCCTTTATGGTATGCGCCTTGCGGCCGCATTGTATAATGGCGCCGTTAGAGGGCAGCCAGTAGACAGTCATGTGATCATATGTCACACATCAGTAACGTGTGAACGTCACTCCCATGTTTGTATATATACCACATAGGGCGTGTGAATATGATCTAACACTTCTTGTTCTCTACTTTCACCATCCACTAAGCAACCCTCTCATCCTTATCAGGTAAGTCATTGCATCCTGTCTGGCGCTGACCTCGCGTCTGCTCAACAGGTTATGAGCCCGGGTAACCAGCTCCTTGCACCCTTGGTGTAGCACGCTGCTCACCTTGGTCACTATGCGCCTATCTCTGGCGACTCTGTGTTGGCGACCCCTACGCTAGATGACCAGTTGTACTGCATCTATGCTCAACACTTGCGCCCCCCTATGGCTGCACTGCTGCAGGATACCCAGTCTGCACTATTGCGCCTTTATGGCTGCATTGTGCCAGACAACGCTCTGCTTTACCTGAGCGCTGTTGTGTTGCGCGTCCATGACGCTGCAGACAACCAGCTGCTATTGCGCTGCCATTGTGCGCGC
>Ga0307516_10003359_pt1 | contig 20698 bp, 27 predicted proteins | sample 19_EM_MG_FD_203310 | JGI IMG/M metagenome (GOLD analysis project Ga0307516, IMG submission 203310) | Populus trichocarpa ectomycorrhiza microbial communities from riparian zone in the Pacific Northwest, United States - 19_EM | ecosystem: Host-associated > Plants > Roots > Unclassified | place...
GTCGCTAATCGGATGTGGTCACGGAGGTCCGCTGGGCGCTCGCTCAAGTTCTTCAAAAGCCCGGAAATTGTTTTCTTTTGGTTCTCGTCATACCTCCCCACATTTGCAATGTTGAAAAACTCGTGAAGGAGTCAACGGTGTGTCCTCCATCTTTCTCCGTATTCGAATATCGAGAACGCCCACTTGTTTATGCCCATCAGCTCCGTCATCGGTGTTTGAGGCTGTTGTGGGGAAGGGGTACACAATTGCGTTAGTCCCTGGGACGAACAAGCGCGGTGTACGGGGGTTACCTTGTCAGAATAGATTGCCGGCCTCTGAATAGATCTACGATGGTTTCACTCGAGTTCAGAACCACCATATCCTTCCCGAGCACGTTGAGAGACAGGATACCTGTCCCTGCGCTAGAGTTCGATCCTAAGGTCTTCACCAGATCCGGTGAGACGTACGGTATGTTTCAGCCATCCGCCCAAACCCTTCCCACAGTGGTGTATCACGAGGGAGGTCCAGTACGTTCCCAATTATCGGGAGACCCTTGGGACCTGGTGGATATGGGAGCTTGGACTTTCTGGGGGAATCTCGGGACCTGAGGTACCTCGCGAGTGCGACAAGTGAAACGGCAACGCAAACAGGGATAGCCAAATGGGAGAGTGATTTCTAATCGTCGGGCATGATGAGGGGTTGGCCAGAGGAGATACGGAGCTGGATAGACGCCGCCGCATTCGTATTTATAGGGAGCGTTCCCAGTGAATCATTCTGGGTACGCCACCAACGATGTTATTGAGTTCGCTGGGCCGGACTGCAGCGAACTACCAGGCATATCCGTTCGTCATTGAGAGGAAACGTCGGTTTCGGGGTGACATTGAAACCATTCCAAAAGCGTACAAGATGGTGGTAAGCGGGCGGCTTCCACGGGCCATTGCGGCACCGCTTCGTGGTGACAAACAAGAACGCTGCTTCGTCAGAAATTGTGACGGGTATCAAACTCTGACTGACACTGGGGACACCGAACCGCTGACGGATTTTCATTCCACCTAAAGCTACAACATCCATCCCCGCCCTGCTTGAGGGCTTTTGAAGGTTCACAACGATCCAAGCATTGTACGTCTGTTTAGATAGACCAACCAAAACCGGCTCTCGTTTAGTTTTGGATGTCCGGTCTGAGAGAGCGAACGGTCTTTCCGGCTCTCCAGATTTCTTGGTTGTCGATTTCAGCCAGCTCCCTCGCGAGGTCTTCACGGTATGTATTCCTGCCGTTGAACTCAAGGGACTTGCGGGTCTCCGTTCCGTCCTTCACGCTCTGGTACAGCTTCTCAAAGATGGGGGTGTTAGCCTTCTCGAAAACTGGAGCCCAGTCGAGAGCACCACGACGAGCGGTGGTGGAGCAGGCGCTGTACATGTAGTCCATGCTGGCCACCAGACATATCAGTGTTCGTTCAACACGCACGTATAAATCAAACTCACCCCTTCTGGCCGATGAGAGGATAAAGCGACTGGGTGGCCTCCTCAACTGTCTCGTTGAAAGCCTCAGACGGTGTGTGTCCATTAGCACGGAGAACCTTGTACTGAGCCAGGAAGAGACCCTCTTTTGGAGAGAATCCCGATCAGACACGGGATAGGAGACATGTCGGGCCAATGATCACTTACGGATAGCGCCCATCAACTGACCAACAAATACGTCAGCGTTGCGTTCTCACATGAAGGAGTGAGTCATGAGGGTACTCACCACACCACGTTCACCGTAGAGGTCGGAGTAGACCTCCTTCTTGAAGGTGGTCTCATACATGTAGCCAGAACCGATGGCAACACCAAGAGCGATAGCCTTCTCCTTGGCCTTACCGGTGACGTCCTGCCAGACCGCGATCGAGGAGTTGATACCGCGACCCTCCTTGAACAGAGTTCGGACGGTGCGGCCAGAACCTTTGGGAGCGACAAGGATAACATCGATATCCTCAGGAGGAACGACGTGGGTATCATCCTTGTAGACGATGGAGAATCCGTGAGAGAAGTAGAGGGTCTTGCCCTTCGTGATCAGGGGCTTCAACTGGGGCCAGGTGGAGGACTGGGCAGCGTCGGAAAGGAGGTTCATAATGATGGTGCCACGGTTAATGGCCTCCTCGATGGGGAAGAGGGTCTCCCCAGGAACCCAGCCGTCCTCTTGGGCTTGTTTCCAGCTCTCACCACCCTCACGAACACCGATGATGACGTTGAGGCCATTATCACGAGCATTGAGTCCCTGACCGTGGCCTTGAGAGCCATAACCGATCAATGCGAGGGTATCATTTTTGAAATACTCTTGGAGCTTGGGCAACGGCCAGTCGCTTCGCTCGTACACAACCTCTTCAGTTCCCGCAAAGTCGAGGGTCTTCATTCCACGAACAGACTATATGCGCCGCATTTAGTATGCGTGTTTTCGTGGACAGCTCAACGATGTGCGTACCTGGACAGTAGCCCTTTGGGGGAGTTTTACAGTGAGAGCAGCGGTCCTGGCGGCGAGAAGGGAGTAGGAAGCGGACTGTTGAGCGAACGACTTTGGTGCGCGTCGAGAGACGGATCTGAAGGCCCGGGCGGCGGAGCGAGAGGAAAAGGACATGGGTCGGGAGAGAGACGTGGGATGGAGTGACTCGCTTTGAGAACGCCTTTTTGCAGTGCGCGGCGAACGCCGACAACGCAGGTTTTAGTCGGACAACGTACGCAGTGACACAAAAATTCTACAAAAAGTCCGGAATAATTCACGCGTTGGTAAACGGACCGTCGGAAGCGTTCTCAAATGATTCCTGCATTTTCTCCCCAATGTACGCGACTTGGGGGTGCGGCGCGTGACGGGGGAACGTGACTCTCCGTGACGAACGAGTAACGGGGTGGCCTGAGCGTCAGGAAATTCACGACGCTTGAATCGATACGAACGTTATCGTCCCTCGCCATCGTCTACGGCGACCGCGACGACCATGACGCATATGCTGCCCCCTCACTCCGACATCGCACTCGGCCACCCCGGTCTCCAGAGTGGCCTCCAAATCGACCCCAACCAAGCCCAACAAACCCCACAACAGCCCGGCCAGCAGCCCCCTTCTTCAGGATCAGGTCGAAAACGCAGAAAGACGGACAATGGAGAAGATGCCGGACCAGCAGAGCCTCGCCGTTTACGCCGTTCTCATGAAGCGTGTGCTCGTTGTAGGGGCAAGAAAATCAAGGCAAGTCCCGTCGGTGTCGCCCGACCGCAAACTTCCGCCACCGCTCGCTAACATCACTCTACTAACGACTCAGTGTGATTCAAAGTACCCGAGATGTACCGCTTGCGCGACCGCCGGTACTGCTTGCGAGCAGGAGGACCGTCATCGTCAGACCCTCACGCCTCGTGGTCACGCTGAGCGTATCGAGCGTCAGCTCCTACAAACCGTGGCGCTGCTCAAGCGCCATATTCCTGGTTTTGACCTAAATAATCTCGACGAGATATGCGCCCGCGAAGGACTCGAAATCGACCCCAACGTTGCCCCATTGGTCGGTTACCAATGGCAGGCGCGAGCCTATCCTCCGCTCAGACCGGGCGACCCCATGCCTCCAAAAGGCTTCCCACCTTACCCGCCCATCCCGCAACCGCATATGATCCCCCCCGGCTATCCTCCCATGCCAATGTACGGCCCCCCGGGTTCCCCCTATCCCCCTCCACCCCTAGGCATGCAGGGCCCTCCCGGCCCCTATAATCCACAAATCCACCCATCCTTCCAGCACCCGCCCCAGGTCCCGCCCCAGCCAACTCCCGTTCACGTGCAACCGCGTCCAAGTTCTGCAGACGGAGAGCTCAAGGGAACGGACCCTAACTCCAACGACCTCTCCAATTCTCAGGTCAGTGTGTTAGCCCAACCAACTTTCGAAGTATACCCTGATGGTATGTTTCTCGTTTACAGTCGTTGGCCAAAATTTTTGGCGTATCATCTTCTATCGTCAACAACCTGAGACTTGCCCCCACCCCAGGAGACAGGGAAGACCTCGCCGTTGGCTCTCACGGACTAAGCTCTGGCCGCGATCGTGAGATCATGTTCTCGCGCGATCCCGTCAAGTGGAAGCAAGTCAAGGTCGCTGTGGATGGAGACACCGCATTTGAGGTGTCCCTCCCTCGCGATCGTGAGATGGTCAAGCGGGTTGTTGACGCTTACTTCGAGAGGCTCAACCCTCACCGCCCCATCTTCCTCAGAGACGACTTTGAACAGACCCTGGAGGAATTGTACGATGGAAAAGCTCAACAGCACGACCCAGGCTTCTTATGCAGCATGTATCTCATCTTCGGGCTCGGGACCTTGAGCGAGCTAAACCATCGCGTGTTCGAGCGTGATGGAGCGAGGCAAGATTCCGACCAGATCCCTCCAGTGAAAGAATTGATGGGTTCTGGGTGGCCAAGACACGAGGAATTCTTCGATTGCGCCTTGCTCGTCAAACCCGATCTGCGCGTTACCGTATCTAGCTTGCAAGCGCTGATCTTGTTGCACTGGTACTTGTATACGGAGGTACGTTCCCATCCGTTTGTCAAGGTGGTGCATGGGCTGACCCATATTAACAGCGACAAGGAAGGACCCTTTGGCGCCTTGTCGGAAGCTTGGTCAGGCTCGGAATCGAACTAGGCTTGCACCACGACCCAACCATACAGGGCAAAACCTTCTCTGATGATGAATGCCAATTGAGGATCAGATTGTGGAATATCATCTTGATTCACGACCGAGGAACGTCGATCCTGCTCGGCCGACCGTTAGCCATTGCGCCATCCGACTCCATCACTCCCAGGCCGACAAGATTGAAAGGTCCCAAGCTGGAAATTTCTGATCATTATTTGTACAGCCCCCCGCTTGTGGAGATCCAGGCAGACATTATCAATTCGCTATACACCCCAACATGGCAGAGCGCGGATACCATCATGCGACATGCGACAAGGATCATCAATAGCATGGTTTCCTTCCGCAACCAACTTCCGGAGAGCTACAAGGCGCTCTTTGGAGGAACGGACGATTGGACTTTGGATAGGAGGGCTGGGCTTGTGGAAGAAGTTACCGCTGACCAGGGGTTGACGCTCTTGAAGCTCGGTATTTCGAGGCTTTTGCTCCTTAGGGCTCTGTTCAGCTCGGAACGACTGGAGTATTCACAGAGGCACAAAGCTTTGGAGGATGGTATGCACCTTTCGTTCGAGGGTCAGACAGACACGAACCAGTGTTAACTGACATACGCTTCAGCGATCGTTTCTTCGCACAACATCATCATTCTTCACAACCAGCTGATCAAGTTCCCCGATATCGCATTCTTCGTCTCACCGATCCCTCTTCACATCGCCGCCATGGTTATCCTGTACGGGCACATGTCCCACTGTGATCGCATCCCTCACCAAGTGGCGCTGGAAGATGTCTGGATGGCTCTCGATGTTCTTCCGAGTATTCGTTGGAGGTGGGAACGAAAGGATCTCAACGGAGGCCATCCACTTATCGCGCGTCTGGCGGAGAAGATTCTTGCGGTCAACCTCCATCAAGTTGGACCCCCCTCCCACCCAGTCCTCCTCAGTGAACCAGACTGGGAGCAGGATGCCGCAAAAATGGCATCTATCTCTACCCCGAAGCTCGGACACTCTCCCAGGTCTGTAGGGAGTGCACCGGGCAGTGGAAGTGGTGGCTCAGCATATGGTAACGGGTTTAACGGACAGGGAACACCGAAAGCAGGGTACGGTCAGCAATCCCCTGGTCACCTTGCTGATGTTCCCACCGGGCTGTTTTACCCATTCTTCCCTGAAAAATCGGCTGGGACTGAGAGCGGGCATCCTTCAGGTGAAAACCCCGACACCCCCGGAGGTCCTGGGGTCGGCGATGGGCAAGGCGGTCCGGGATCCGCTGGAGGACAGGCTAGTTACGATTCGTTGTTGGCATCCGCTGCCGCGTCACAACCGATACCGTATGGATATCACTCCAGCCAAGACAGCTTCATGCTCGAAGAGAAGGATCCCGTTGCTGTCATACCAGGGATGCAGATGTGGATGCCCAATGCTGGTGCTGTGAGTCCGGTCTACGCTTTGAAGGGTTGAAGTGGTATGCTCACTCCTATTTTTAGGGGCGACAAGGGCACCGACAACAGGCTCCGCCGTTGTTCCCCAGGTACTAATCCAAGAAGGTTGACGGACGTTTTTTCCACGAGAGTTATGTGGTGGGCGACACAGGAGACTCATTCTCCGCGACCCGTTTCGTCGTATTACCACTTGTACGTTACAGCAGAGGAATTTCCTGACCCGTTTCCTGGTCCGTTGTTTCGATATTGACCTATTTCTTACCATCCTGTTGGTTCTATACTGATACTGTGTACATTAAACTGTCCTGAATCTACCATCGAAGCGTTCCCTTCCGCCCAGTGGGTGTGAAGCACTACTTTGTTGAAACCTCGCACCTGACGATATCGCAAATCGGACGGAACAGGATCGTAACTCGACAATGGTCAGCTCCAATTCGACTGAAGTTTAACCTCTGGAGGACCGACCACCACTAGCTCGTCGGGGTATGGGAGCGTTCGCGCGCACGTTGATTGAATCACCCCGCCCGTGAACAGGCTCGCTTATTATGCATTCTAATATATAAAACCACCACCGCATGACAAACTTATTTCAACTTTTCAAACATCTCTTTCGACTGTTCTAAAGTAGCGACCTCCGCTTCAAACCCTTTTCGCTGCGAGACGGTGTGTATTTCAGGTGCCACAAAACAGTAGATAAACCTTCGGTCGTACCTTGTCTTCGTTGATCAACCTCACGTTCTCGGGAACAGTCTCTTCGTAATCTGGCTGAGACTCAACCTTTCGGATCTTCTCCAAGTTCAATCTTACGAGGTTGAGTTTCTTTTCGCACTTGGCGATCTCCACGTCGAAATCGATGAGACCCTGTGGAGGTTTGAGGGTGGGGATACAAGTAGTGAAGGGTGTACTGACCCGCACGAGGACGTGTACGACCACTGTGGGTGTGAGGATCCCTGAGCCACATCCAGCGGGGACGTCGTTGATATCTTTGACGACTGTTACGCTCTTACAGCCTTTTATCAGCCTGACGATCGTGGGTGCTTGTGATTCGAATAGATTGGCTTCCTGATCCGATTGAACCTGGATGAACACTGGAGGTCGTCAGCAACGGTTGCACACTGGAGGATCCATGGGGTACCGCATACATTGAATATCGTTCTGCAGGTTGTACGAAACGGCGAGGGAACGGCTAGTTTTCACAGCGGAAAACGTCAAATTAAATTCCTTCGTTGCATCCTCAAATACGAAACCCTTATCCTGGATCGACCGGTGAGGATACGGATAGAAACAGGAGATATTCCCACACTCACAAATACGGGGTATCTCGAGACCATGATCGAGGGGGTGGTGTCGTTCGGGATCCTCGGCAGACGTTGCCATAATTCTTCAGTCACGAAGGGCATGAAAGGGTGAAGTAGTCTCAGACCGTAATCCAAACAGGTGTACAGAGTTTGCTGTGCGGACTTCTTGGTGACAACAGAAGCGGATTCGTCGGTCATAGGTTTCATCGCTTCCTGCCATTTGGTGAGGGACGATGGATCGATGACCCGGAACACGACTCACGATGTATACATCACACAACTCGTAAAGCCAAAAGTTGTACACAGCGTTTGTTGCCATCAAGAAGTTCCTCTCGGTCAGCTGTTTGTTCACCTCGTCGGCCGCCCCGTTCAATCGATCGAGGATCCATTTTTCCACAAGGTTCTCGTTTCCGGAGGGCTGGACGAGGGTTATGATGGGAAAAGATCCAACACAACCTCGTACCTTCAAAGCAGCTCTAGGAGCAAAATCCTGATCAAGTTTGAGCATGGCGAACTTGGTGGCGTTGAAGACCTTGTTACAGAACTTCCTGTAGCCTTCTACACGAAGGATCTCGAGGTTGATGTCGCGACCTATCAAAGCGATTCTCAACAGGCCGCTTCCGTTCGTGTCACATCAGGTCGTACCTCCAGAAGAGTACGCGCAGAGCGCAAACCTCAGCGCGTCGCTTCCGCATTCGGGGATACCATTTGGGAAATCCTTCTTTTGGCCAGCTTTGGCTTTGGTAATCTCTTTATCGTCCAGGTTGCCCTCGTGGAGCTGTTTGTGGAGGGACTCGAGGTCTACTCCCTGGATGACGTCGATCGGGTCGATGACATTTCCAAGGGATTTGCTCATCTTCCTCCCGTGCGCGTCTCGGATCATTGCGTGACAGTACACCTCCTTGAACGGCACCTGACCGGTCAACTTGACGCCCAACAGCACCATCCTTGCCACCCAGAAGAACAGAATGTCCCACCCAGTTTCTAGGATCGTTGCGGGATAAAAAGTATCCAGATCGGGAGTCTGTCGATGACGCGGTCGTTAGGCCCTTCAATTGGCAACTGGGGGTGTCCATACCTTGTCTGGCCATCCTAGGATCGAGAACGGCCACAAGCCTGATGAGAACCAGGTGTCCAAGACGTCGTGATCCTGCTCAAGGGTGAAATTGGCGCCAGCGGCAAGAACCTTTGCCCTTTCTGTAGCTTGTTCAACGGTCCTCCCAACGACCCAGCTCGTTCGGTCCTTGGCCTGTGTTCACGTGGGGAAGTGAGGGATGATAACTAGTTATACTGTTGTGGACATACATCTTGCTCCTGGCCCTCGATCCGGACGAAGTAGGCCGGGCATCTGTGCCCCCACCATAACTGTCGAGAAATACACCAATCCTGGATGTTCTCCAACCATCTGTACCACTCTGCCTCGGAGGTTTTGGGGGAGATTGTCAGTTCTCCAGCTCTGGTTCTCTGGTACTTTGTCAGGTCTCGGGTCGGTAATGTTCCACGTAGCGACTCACCTTGAGTGCCTCCTCTGCCAATGGTTTGCAATTCACCCACCATTGCGGCTTGAGTACCGGTTCGATAACATCTCCTGATTTACTGTGTGCCGAGAGGGTGAGCCTTTGCTGTCACTCAACCTCATACACTTACCAGCAGATGGGTATTTGCATAGGGTTATCTTTGGTACCAACGAAAAGGCCGGCCTCCTCAAGAGCCGCCACGACGGCCACCCTAGCGTGGAACCGTTTCATGCCCTATGTGGCGTCAAAGCGTGTCCGATGCTAAAACCATGCACGACCAACCTTGAATCCTTCCCCTGCGTTTGAGTTGAGGGTCCCGTCGTCGTTGAGGATGTTGATAAAAGGAAGGTTATGACGGACCCCAACCTCATAATCGTTTCCATCGTGCGCGGGGGTAATCTTGACAGCGCCAGTACCAAACTCCATGTCGACAATAATGGAGTCCGTGATGATTGGGATTCGGCGATCGACGAACGGATGGAGGGCAAATTTTCCGTGAAGGTGCTACAACTCGTTCAAGCAAGCAACGCAGGGAGGGGGTTTATAGATACTTACAGTATACCTAGGGTCGTCAGGATGGACTGCAATTGCGGTATCTCCGAGCATAGTTTCAGGTCGGGTGGTGGCAATGACGATTCTTTCATCTGTGAAGGAGCATGAGAGGGGGAGTTTCTGCTTTCTGAAGGTACCTACCCGATCCCTCTATAGGGTAAGCGAAAGAAGTGAGAACACCGAATTCGAATTTTTCCTTGACGTCATAACCGGGAACATTGAGGAGCGTACGCCCGGTCAACTGCTTCTGGTCGACCTTGAAAGGCTTGAGTAAACAATACCAGGCACACGGGCGGGCGATGCACCTCCAGATTGGACAGGGTGGTATTCAATTTTACACACCAGTTTACGAGCCTGTTGGCTCGATACAGAATTCCATCTTCGTGTAAACGGCAAAATGTTTCGATGACGGCTTTTGACAGACTTGGGCTCATGGTGAACGCAGCGCGGTCCCAGTCTGCGCTTGCCCCGAGCCGGTGTAATTGACGGGTGATACGGTTCTGGTAGCTGAAAATGCAGAGGATGGCTCAACGAACTGCATGAATGGGGATGTGATGGGACATACTCGTCTTTCCATTCCAGCACCGTCTCGAGGAATTTCTCACGACCGAGGTCGTGCCTGGACTTCCCGGAAGATTTATACAGACGCTTTTCGACCACGGACTGGGTCGAGATACCGGCGTGGTCAAATCCTGGGACAAACAACGTCGTTTTTCCAAGCATACGATTCCTGACGCGACCATACTATGGTGGGGATACTGGTGGAAAGTGGTCACGTGACTCACCAGCGGGTCAATGAGTCTTGGATCGCAACGGTCAGGGCATGTCCAATGTGCAAACTCCCAGTGACGTTAGGGGGAGGGAAAGGGATGTAGAAGATATTCTCGGACGTTGGCTTTCCACCCGGGGGGACTTGGGGTTTGAAGAAACCTTGGGCCTGCCACCAGTCATACCAGGCTGACTCGACAGCTATGGGGTTGTAACCGCTGGCCATTGGCTGGGAGAGGTCTTTGGAGGGGGGGTCAGCCCCAGTGTAATTCCATCAAGCCAGAGTCTAATACTCACCTTTCTTCTCGCCGGGTGGAATGGTATTCACGAATGCCGCCTCGGCCTGCTTCTTCCCCCTCTCGGCTCTCACCTTCTTCTCTCCAGCGGTGGTGTTCGTGGTGACTTTCGCGGTTTTGGCTGCGAGCTTTGCTTCCTTCTCTAATCTCTTTGCCTCTTTCTTGGCTGGCGATCGGAGTCATAAGCATTTGGGATCTCAAGTGGGAAAGTTGCGGATCGCACCCGCGCTCTTGGAGTTTGAGGATGGCCCATCTGCTGGGGGTAGGCTCGGAACGGCCCCCTGGGACGACATTGCTCTCACAAACCCGGGTGATCTTTGCGTGGGAGAGAAGAGATATCGATGCAGCCGCATCCAATTCCGGTCGAGTTACGAGCTGAGAATCTGAGTTTCAAATACTAGCCGGGGCCGATCGGTCTCAGAACGTCCGGCGAAGGCAGCCGAGCAAGAGGCAAGACATAATGCATAATGCATAATGTTCCGTGCCCTGACCATTACAACGTCGTTCTGGTCGCGTCCGAGTGACGACAACCCTATCCGGGGAAGCAAATGGGAGCAAACAACACAAGTGAACCACAGCGACCCCGACCGGTCACGGGGCTGCAGAGAGGTTACTTGTAGCTAGAATAATGAGCAGCTTGTATTACTGTAATACGGGTCCTACTGGGACTCACAGCCGGGCCCCACGTACGAACACAAAATCTTTTCAAAACGAGCCATCGAATTGTAAGCAATTGTAATGTATTAACCCCAACCAAAGCGGGAGGGGTGTCTAAAGTATCGAAGAGGGAGAAAATAACTACCATCGACGGCGTGAAATATGGCCAGCACCTGCCAGAGTTGCCTCAACGCTAACCTCTAGGTTCGGCCGAGCGCGCATTACTCGTTCGAGCTCATTACGGGTGGCCGGGTCCATAAAACCTTCCACATATAACGCCTGTAACTGAGGGCACACATTCGCATCCTGGAGGACCCTGAGCAGGTCCACATCAGAGAACTTGGTCCGAAGTGTAGTCAATCCATTCATGAAGGAGAGCCAGTCAAGGAGGGACATTGCTTCCGCCGTCACCCAACTCAACGTCAGTTCCTTTAGTTTCCCTTGTGGCCATTGCGGGCCAGTGGGAGCGGCGAATACGTTTCCCGACCCTCCCCATGGCATGTTGAGGAATGTGATTATTTGGATCACGGAACTGTAATCCTCGGGTATCCGAGGACGATCGGGAACATCGACAGACCTGTCGAGCCACGCCGAGGTATCCTCCAAGTGAAACTCTTCCAATATGGGGAGGTGCAAGAGGGGAAGGATGCATATTCCGGCCATCTTGGACAATCCCCTGAAAGTGAGGGACCGTAAACGCGGAAGAAGGACGTGGAGTGCCTCGTTGGTAACAGGCAGGGGAGATAGGGTGCTGATGGGTGGAGGGGCTGCAGTGAGACAGAGCACCTCGAGATTGGGCGACGACTTCAACGTGTTGACAATTTCTTCGAGTGGTGCAACATTTCCATCCAGATCGCCGATGAGTTGTAGGTTTACGAGACCATTTAGGATCCCTCCAGGGTAACTCCTCCACACGTTCCAGAGTGTCAGGCTCCGAAGCCTAGGCATAACCTGTCTCGGCTCTCCGGGCCTGGAATCGGTGAACGAGGCGGCATTGTGTGTGGCGATTGACTCCGCACAAGCGAGTCTGAGGGTTTCAAGCTGGGGAAAGACCGTCACTGGGATGATTTCCGTGAGAAACAGATTCATCGGCGCGAAGGGTTCGGTGACGAGCTCAAAGGTACACCAACGGGTCGCATTGCTGACTAACTCCGGGAGGAGGAGTAAGAAACCTTGGTTCTGGTCAACCTCAGAGAATGGGTCCCGCTCAAGGATGTTGAGTTTGATATCGAGCGGGACGGTCTTGGAGTTGGCCAGCGACCACTTCCAGTAGTCGAGCTGATCCTTGTCTAGCGGGAACTTCGGGACAATGGTGGACCAGAACTCGGGGACGAGGAAGGACATGTCACGGAAACCGCGGGAAATTTGGGATAGGGAGCGTTGGGAAGGGATGTCCAACCCGGATCTCATAATGTGAATGACGAGTTCTACGGGGAGTTTGGCGATGGGGTATTGGACATCGTAACGCGCCACCACCGGGGAAGGAACGCCATTTGACAGGTGGACCATGCCGGCTTCCGCTTGGAACGGGGGAACAGATTGGACCCTAATGTGAAGCGGATTTAAGCACGAAAGAAACTTGGGGATTGGATGAGTTCGACTCACAGGTGGGAGAGGAGGGAAGGAGACCTGGGAGGGAGGGAGGAGACACGTCCATCAAGCCTCTTTTATGGTACACGGACGTGAGAATGGTGGCCCAAAGGCCACCACCGGTTCGATTGTCTTCGCAGAATCGCCACAAAGCATCCGAGACAAATCGCATCCAAGCCACGTCCACTATGCGAACCTCCCCGGTAACCCGGCTAAGCTGCGCCTCTTTGGGGGCCTTTTCACTTCAAGCGGAGAGGATGAACGAGATACAACCCAGCAGCTCGCCACTGGGGTTTGGCCACGAGTAGCCGACGCCACGGTGGCCCCTGACCGTGGTGGAAGAAAGAGGGATGAGCGTTTCCGTCACACTGGTAAGACGGAACCAAATCCGTCCGAATGGCAGATGCGAAACACCTTCCCCATTTGGTACAATGACGAGGTGATCGCGCCGCCCGAGTCCAAACAACCGCAGCTTGGAACCCAACCCCCAAAGATCCTAGAATGGTCCTCCCACAATGGCTTTCCATCGCGTCCTCCATCGGTCCGTGAATTTCACGACGCGGATCGACAGAAACTCGTCCTGATGAGTCTCCGCTGTAGGCATGGCCGTTGCTCCGCCCCTGGTATATGCTGACCAGGCTTATTCCATTGTTAAGAAGAGGTGAGTACCAATGGTCGGTCACTCCGTGGAAACTCCGGCTGACACCAATCGCGCACAGAGACTCGACCGGGTTCTCTCGGGATGTCTGCGCAATCCTGTTTGTCCCAAAAGTTTCCGTATCAGCCTTCCAAGCCTGCTAATCCGTGTCACGCGATTGTTTCGCTGTTCGCCGTCTCTGCCGTTTCGTCGGAAAATCAAGTCTGATCGCCAACATTACGAGATGTTTCTTTTGGTTGGGGGATCCGTTTGAATTGGCGCTGCTCTTGCAGTCGATACTTATGATCTTGGCCCAGGTACGAGATGTGCCCTACCTCACCCATGCATGGAAGCTGAACTCTGGAACTGTTAAGCTTGCGTTACTTTATATCTGTATCCGGTTCAGGCCCCGTCTGGGTTCGGAGAATCATGGCTCATCATCACGTCCGATGTCATTCTGGCAATGGCCGACATATGTCCAACACGTCGAATTTCTCGCTGGACTCATGTGCGTCTTGTTCGCGGTGCTCGCGTTACAGGGCGTTGATTGACGTGACGCTTAGTCTTTGTGAAACGATTCTATACCTAATTTTCGGGAGATTCAAGGTATTCGTCACAATCCTGGGGTTCGTAGCCTTGGGATTGGAGAGCACTCTCCCCATTCCACAATTGATCAGGTAGGGACCGACGCACTTGCACGTGCCCGCTCCGTCGCTCTAACGTTTCCCCAACCAGCAACTACAAGCAAAAATCACTCTATGGCTTCCGCATGTCCGCTTTGATAGGATGGGTTGCAGGAGACTCCTACAAGTCGGTGTGACCCCTCGTCTACCCGTTCCGTATGTTAATTTTTCGCAGGGTCGCCTATTTCTTCGTTCACGACTCCCCAATCCAATTCAAAGTATGTGCCATCTTCCAGCTCTCAGTTGACATGAGTAAGTGGTCAAGCCAGTACTGTTCTGGAGCTTGTTGCTCATATAACGAACAGTGATCGTCATTCAGAGGATACTCTATGGCAATGCACCGCCGGATTCGACCTTGTTGCCAATGGAGGATGACCTAGAGGAGGCGCTGGCTTTGAGTGAAGAGCGATGACTTTTACCTCGAGCACTCTTTGCATTCACATTTGATAGAAGTAGTATATGTTCCTAAAGTCTGCGGGACCTATCCTTTGGTCGTCTAACCCACGATCTCGGTCGATGCGATGTACACATTGTGTCCGATATAACAATCCGTTGTCTGATAATACAACACCGCCTGCATTTATTTGCTCTTGTTAGCATCTGCCTCGTAGAACTTGATCAGGTCCTGAACGTCTTCCTTGCTACCGAGGAAGACCGGGCAACGTTCATGTATCTGAACGGGCTGGATGTCAAGGATCCTCTTGCTTCCCGTGGTGGCGAGACCCCCAGCCTGTGTGGATACGTCAATGATTCCTTGACGTCTTTCATATCACAGAAGATCAATACCTGCTCGGTGAGGTATGCCATGGGGAAGGCCTCGTAGAGAAGCCTGAGTTTTCCGTTCTTGCTCTTTTTGTCACCAGGGTAACCGAAAATGCCGCCATACAAGAGCGTTCGGTGAACATCGGCCACCATGGACCCGATGTACCTTGCCGAGTACGGGGCCTTGCCTGACGGCGGGAATTTGATCGAGTTGAGATAGTTGATCACAGGCGGGTGGAAGTAGACCGAGTTTCCTTCGTTGAAGGAATAGATCTTGCCTCGAGGCGGGATCTTTATCTGGATACCAACAAAACAACCTCAGTTAGGCCGGTAAGCGAGGTAGGACATGTGACCTACATCAGGATGCGTGAGGATGAATTCACCCAGACCGGGGTCGAGTGTGTACCCGTTCACACCATTCCCTGTCGAGAGAATCAGGTTCGCTGAGGAACCGTACCTGGGAGCCAGATGAATCATGATAAAGACCCGGGATTGGTATGCAATCACATGCAATAGCCAGCGGCGACCATCTCGCTGCCTGGTTTAAGCACGTCTTGGACGGTAGCTTTGGAGGTGGGATCGGACTGTGAACGCAAACGCGTGCGTCAGAACGCTTTGACTTGGAAGGAGTTGGATTGTCGGACTCACGACGTGGTAGATGCCAAAGATAGTTCCGATGTTTACACCGGCATCAATGTTGCTGCTACCGTCCAAAGGGTCGAAGACGACGCAGTACTTCCCCCTGTAGCGGTCATCGATGAAGATAGCCTCCTCGTTCTCCTCCGAGACAAGGATCGCGGTTTTCCCTGAGGCCCTAAGACTGTTGATCATGATATCGTTGGATAATACATCGAGTTTCTTCTGCTCCTCTCCCTGAACGTTTGTCTCCCCGGCCATTCCGATACTGTATGTGGGGTTAGATCCGGGACCGAGGGGGTGGGTGGGGGGTTGGAATTGAAATTCACAGGTTAATGAGTCTGGCCCTTCGCACATTCGAAGCGATGAACTTGGACGTTGTGGTGATTGCGGTGAGTAAAAGGGTGAGATCTCCAGTCGCTGCTGGTCCAAGGCGGAAGTGGTCATTCAGGACATGCCTACGATGACACACGAGGTTATTTCCGGTTTCCACGGAGGGTGTCATCCGAACACAAACCTGGTCACGGTAATGATATCTGTGGTTAACCCGAGGTCGTCACTCATGGCTCGTGGGAGGCGCAGAGGTCAGGAGAGGAAGACAGAGGATAGAGGGATGGTGGATGTTACTGGTGGAGGAGTTGATACTTGATAAAGCCCAAAATACAACAGGCGTAGATCCGGGCGGGCCGGAGGGGACGGGGACGAGCGGGCTCGTCTTCCGACGGAGCTCCGTTCCCGCGATACTTTCCCTGCACACTCCTCCTTTCTACCCGGCCGTCCTCGTCCTCGTCCCACGCGCGTATCGGCTAATGCTTGTCTGTGACGAAGGCTGCAACCCGTTCTACTGTTCAGTCGACGCTGCCACTTTCCTTCGCAATCTCCGGCTCAGATTGGCTCTCCATCGGCACTCTCAGGATCACCACCTCAGGCGTTCTTTTGCTGCTTGTCTCCTTCGCGAATGCGGTGATCTCGGATTATTCGCACCTGAATCGGACGTGCATGTTGTTCCGGACCAGGACCCACCCTACCTCGATGCGCCTAAATTGCCCTTGATCCCGACGCAAACCGAAGATTTTCTTACGACCCACACCGATCGGCTCTGGATTCCGGTTTCGCCTCCTTCCCCTCCCGCATCTCCCCTTAGCTCGAGTTCCACCGATGCTAGGCAGAAACTACCCGGCGACTGGAGTGATCTCAGAGGCGCGTCGTTGTGGGCGAAATCAAGCGACGATGTGAACTGTGGGAGCTTTGAACTCAGCGGGAAGGCGGAAAAAATCAAATTCTCGGTTCCCAGTCTCGTCTATTCTCCAGTGGATCCTTTGCTTGACAGATACCACCCTCAGGAGACAGGGGTTGATAACTTGGTTGCAAGGATACAGGAACTCGAGGGTCTGTGCTCCGATTGGCTGCGATTCTCCGCCTAACACTTGTGCTGGTAGTCGAACTTCGCGGACAGAGGATCGGATCCGAAACCCCCCGGAGTCTACGTGTCTTGTCCGAACATCTGGACTCTCTACTGCCCGGGATTCGACTGTTGGAGCGTTTGTCTGATATCTCAGGTCTCGACCATCAAAAGATCGTCAACATCCTAGCAGAGGGTGGTTCGTATACCCGTCACAATCCACCGGCTGCTCCCTGACTTAGACTCGTTCAGGTCACCTCAGTGGTAGAATCCTTGACCTTTTCCGATCTTCCGAAATACAGTTCCTTGATCTCGCACCTTCCATGCTTGATCTTGAGGGTTTGAATCTTGCCGGCCGGAGTCTTCTAGACTGTATGCGCGTCTCTCACCTCCTCGGTTCGCCAATTCACCACGTGACAGCATTCCAAAAACCAAACAGCTTCTTGTTCGTGTCGGAGATGTCCTTGAGCGACACTCCCCTGCAAGACTTTGATATCGTGTCGATTCATCATCTCCCACGCCTCTCTGTTCTCTGGCTCAACAATACCGGGATAGGAACCGAAGCGTTTGTCATGATTACCCCCTGGCGATTATTTCGTCCGGTTTAAATTGTCTCCGATCCAGGGTCTGCCACCTGGTCAGCCTACGAAGGTCATTGACCGAACTCTACCTCGGCGCCAATCCTCGGGTAGACGACAATTTCGTCATGCCATCCCTGATGTTGAGTAAACTGTCCCGTCTTTCCCTCGTTGATACGGGCGTCAGCCTTCAAGGTTTGAGACGCTTTGCCATTTCCATCGACGAGGCAGGACAGGATTACCCTCGGATTCACGTCTCCCATGAATGGGTGAAATATCTCAAGTGTGAGCATCGCGACCCTACTCAAATCACCCATTTTCACTTCCTTTTTTTACCGTGGGCTTTCCGGTGACACAGGTCTGGAAGGAACCTTCCAATCGGAGGTTCGGTCACCACTTATCGATGACCCATCGCAGTGTGGGGGGCTTTCCCTCGCGGCACTCAAAATCAACCTATCGCTACATGCTGGATACGATGCGGTGTCGATGGAGAAAGCAACCAAGGCGGATTTGGTATCTCGATTGGAGGATATTTTGCTCACTCGACGCGCAGACATCCTGTTGCGAGAGTTTGTTTTTGGTGTGGGTGGGGATATGGACTTCGATTACGGGTCTGAGGAGTCTTTCTAAGGGGCATGCTCCGTAACCGAGGCTTTGGACAGAGATACCCACGAACAGACTGACGTGATCGTATTCATCGCGCCCAATGTAGTGGTTCGTTCCTGTTGAGTTTCAGTCCCAGTCCCGCTTTTCTCCCGCCTCCTCTCAAACCACCCACCCACGAGCGACGGTCCCTGCCTGCCCGCGAGCAAGAACTGTGAACTCGACTGAAGCGAAGAGGAAGACGGAAGACGATCCGCCGGCGGCCCGGCTCCGTCATCCGCGGGTCCGCTAATACAGTCGGCAAAACTTTCCCACACGGCACAACTGGTTTCAAAGTTGCCACACCGCCTCCGGTGAAGTTCGCCTTCGAACGAGTTCGACGATGTCGAGCGGTTTCGTTCACGAGGTCCGATGGGACGCTGTCGCCGTTAACCGTTCCACCGCGTCAGATATCCGGATTGCTTGCATCGCGGTCGCCGCTTACGAGTGAGCACTCTCTTCTCCGTTTCTCCACTTCCCCGGAGGTTCGAAGCGCCTTCTCAAACGTTGACCGTCGGGTTTTCCCCTTGCTTCCAGTTTCTTTATTACGTTACCAGCGGAATGGAGGATTTACCGCGGCCCCCGGGGGAAATACTTTTTTCGGTGGGATATCGTCCAGCACTTCGTTCACCGTGGTGGGATGATTGATCGCGGCTTGTTGTAGGCTTTCTCCCTTGTTGTTTTTCCTTGTTCGGTGAGTCTTCCTCCTTCATCGACTGTCCTCCACTCACAACGTGTTGTTCGCCCGATTCACGCATCTCCTCAGCTACATATCGGTTGTCCTGATAATAATCGGGTCCTACACATTTTGGAGAGGACCACGGCTTTCCGATGAGACTTGCAAAACATTCTCCCTCCTCCCTACGATCTTCAAATGTACGCAAACCCTACCGTTAACCCGAATCTCTGGCTGAAGTACCCGAGCGTTAGGTCTGCAAGCGATGGTTGTCCAGTTTATCATGGGATGGAGGTATGCCTTTTCCTCACGATCCGTGGACGGTCACCCTCACCTCGATCGGTTCCGACAGGACGTACAATCTCTCACGGAAGAGCAGGCTTGTGTTGTACTCCCTCACCTGCCTATACCTCGTGGTCGTCCCAGTATGATTTTCCCCCTCTGGTCACACCCTCTCGCCAGTCGCTGACCCGCTCTCATTGCCAGATACAATGGTTCACGAACTTCTTCCGGCGCATGAGTACGTGGTGATGCTTCTGCGCGGCTCCTTTGCTCACTCGACAGGGTTTGTTGGTTCTTCTAGTAATGCGGCCAGGGGTAAGCAATTACGCCCTTTGATCTGGCAACTGACCCCTAACGGTTCCTCTCCAGGGGATGTGAGACCTCAACCCTATCTTGAGCCACATTAGCACCCGCTCACTCTTGGTTTCTCAGGTGTTCGGTGATCACGGAGAACCATATCCAGTGGGTATTTTACCTGTGTTGCGTACTTTGGGACGCCGTGGCCCTGTCCATCTCCCTGTTTTACCTATCCCGGATACGGACAACATCACCATTGTAAGCCCCTTTCCACTTCTCATAATTCCGCTTTCGTCAGCTTACGTTCGCACACAGCATGGCCAAGCTGGCCCGATCGTGAGTTCATTTCATTTGGCGCTCGTCAGACCGGCCCCTCACTAGCACTCCCGATCGCAGTATGTGTGTTGACGGTCTGGTCTACTTCGTCGCTATGACCGCGTTCAACGCATTGAACATGATCATCTTCCTCAACACAACCCAACCGATCATACAAGGGTTGTAAGTGGTTGTTCCGCTTTGATCGTTTCCGGGTTTCCTCACCGAGCCTTAGTGTGGTTGTCGCTTATACCGCGGCATGGATCTTTAGTCAACGGATATTGATCAACCTAAACGGTTCGTGGCTTTCTCATCCAGGGGTTTGAGTGGGTTTCCTAATAATTCCGTAGACTCGGCGTCGGGGAGGGGGGATGGGACACGGACGATCACCGTCTCTGTGTCGGGCTCGGCCGAGGAACTGAGCATGGAAGTCAGTTCCCGAATACGCTCCGCTCAACGTCAGAGTGGGCTCGGTTCTCGAAATCCGGGGCACCGCTACCGCCAGCGAGTTCAGGGAACAATCCAGAACTCATCTGGTGAGTTCCTCGATAGCTTCATCGAGATCGACATCGGGCCCCAGTCACCAGTTAAAAGTCCCAGCGACGAGGTGAACCAAAGCGGGCCCAGTCGGGAGCGCCACGACCGTGGTGACGAGGATTCTATCTTCGACCTGACGACGGACAGTGGCATCGGCACAAATCACAACCCGCCCCCTCGACGCGGTGAAGGTCCACTTATGACCACGAGGAGGTTCTAAATGCATTCCCCTCGGGCAAGTATGATTTAGCATTATTTGGTCTCTCGGTTCCACGATTTTAGTGGTTTTAATTATCATCTTAACACATACCCCCCTCCACTCGCTCATTTCCTGCCCCCACATTAGCCTTTGGTTGCTTGCTGCTTGCTGTCGATACATCTTTTCCTCTCATTGTCTGGGTTCACTCACGCTCCCTCTCCAACTCCAACTTTCGTCCTCTCACCCGACCACCCACCATGCGTCACACTATTCCCCTCCTGTCCCAGCGCGCCTCTCATTTGGCCACTTTGATCATCATCAACGAGCCCTGTATTTTT
>Ga0307516_10003360_pt1 | contig 20698 bp, 27 predicted proteins | sample 19_EM_MG_FD_203310 | JGI IMG/M metagenome (GOLD analysis project Ga0307516, IMG submission 203310) | Populus trichocarpa ectomycorrhiza microbial communities from riparian zone in the Pacific Northwest, United States - 19_EM | ecosystem: Host-associated > Plants > Roots > Unclassified | place...
TCTGAATGTTTGAAACCCAAACTTGAACCAGCAATTTTTAATATATTATACTCTGGTACGGCCTACGTTTTCTCCCCCGGAGGTTTACGTCCCCCCCGCCCTTCTCCCCCACCCCCCAGCCCACACAAGTGTGGGCTGGGGGTTGGGGGGGGGGGCGGGGGACGAAACCAAGGGGTCTCCCACCCCCCCCCCCCGGGGGGGGGGGGGGGGGCGGGGGGGGGGGGGGGGGGGGGGGGCAAGGTCTGGTGCCGCACGAGTTCACCTGCGATCAGCAAGGAGGTAGCGGATCTACCACCAGCTCTTCCTATCAAGATCACCTACAACACCTCTGCCCACCGGACAGTTTCCTGCGCCTTCCACTGACGGCACATCTCGAAGATGGGGTCCCGAGTCTGCGTCTGTTATCTGCACCACCAGCGCTGCGCAGTGGGCCGGTTCTTCGTCCAGTGCGTGTGCGGCCCGGTGGCGCGGTACGCCGGGTTCGGCTGGTGGGCGTTAGGGACCTGCCCCATGGTACTCCCCCCCGGTAATCCTGCCATTTGAACGCTGGATTTTCGGCATTCTGACGGTGGGAGTCGGTAGTACCGGGAGTGGAAGCTCGCGACTGCCGAGGGAGTGTGAGGGGGGCGGCTGGCGAAGCAGCGACCAGCAATGCCGATGACGATGCAGATGGCGCAACGCGTAGCCGTGGGGTGGTGGAGGTTGGAGAGGTGTTTTCTATGAAGCGGAGCCAATCCCTCGAGCGCTGAAGGATGTCTGAGAGATGGTGCCATCGTGGACTGCGTGTAATAGCCGATTCTGATGCTGCGGCGCGCGATGCGGTTTGATTTGCGGTTTGGAAGTCAGGTGCGGGGTCCTGCTGCAGCCTTGGGTGGATGGTGGCATTTGAGCACCAGGGCCACCCCAACGGCGGCCGTGGGGAGCCTATCCGACCTCGCCGGTGGCAAGAGGCAATGGAAAAAAGGGAGATTCTGGAGTCTGGACCGCAAATGTAATAGTGGGTGAAAGAAGGGATTTTACAGCAAAAGAGAAAGGAAGGAGGTTGAGCCCCGTGTTGACTCTGATGTCCGTAGAAAAGGTGGTGTCTGTGTGCGGACTGTCATCTCAGGGCTACAGCATTGTGGACTGGCTGCCAGGGTTAGGTGCGGCAGCCGGCCTACTCGTCGCTGCACGGCCTCCCTGTGCCCTGTCTGTGGCCTGTGGAGTGGCTCGTGCTTAGGCTCGCGTTCGAGGTGTCGCGCTGTGCACTTCCCGCTCCACGCCGCGACATCCCTCCAGTCGTTTACCTTCTCATCCCGAACCATCACGCCTTCCTCCATTCCCGCATTGCTCTGGCGTTCGCCTTCTCTTCCGACCTCCTATCAACACCTCTACCACAGTGCGATCGCCAGCCGTCTCGCCTCACTGCGTCGCGGAAGGCGGACACGTCAAACCCCAAATCGCCTCGGCCGGTTGGCCAGCGGTGCTATATCCGGTCTCAAGTTCGCTTCGGCCATCACAGCGCCCACAGTCATCATCCGCATCCACCCCGCAAGCACCGGAACTTATCGATCGAACCGCTTCAGCAATGCTGCTACCTCGCCGTTGGTACCATTCCTCGCTCCTCCTTCTCCCCATATCTGACGCCTGTACATCGCCATTGACGGCAAACAGGGTTCAATGGCCTCCTCCCTATTAGCCGACGCCAGTCCCCCCACACAGCAGTGACATCTCTCGTGGTAATCTATCACCATCACGGCCCCCACCACCGACTCATTGCACCCCTCGAGCCTTAGATCGACTTCCTGAGTAATTGCAACTCTCTGCGAAATGCACTGTTTTCCGCATCCGACAGCCTACCCCGCATAAAACCACGCACGCCTCCACGTTTAAAACGCTCAGGTCGGCCCCGTTACCGGAAGGTTGGTCTTGGCCGGCCCCGTTACCGAAAGGTTGGTCTTGGGCGTCGTGAATTACGTGGTGTAGTTTCTGATTAGTGGTGAAGGTTACTGCGTTCTTTTTCAGCCTTGGTGGCAGCGTCTCCGCCTGTGGAAGGATTTGGTGAAGCGTAGGTAGGTTGGACTAGAACGGCTGATGTTCGGGAGGCCGGTCTGAAACAGCGGGAACACCCCGACGCCGCCCGCTACAGCAGAGAGATGCCATGGACCCTATTCTGCCGCACGAGAGGCGTGTGTACCCACGGGAGGCAACTATGAGAGTCAGTACGTATGTATAGCGGTACAGGTTATTTCTGTCAGAATAAGGTGGCGTCCGGAGATGAGGAGGCGTCCGGACATGACTGAGTCCCGAGCACCGGCTCGGGGGGCAGTCTTGCGTCCTTTGTCCTGACGGCCTTCCTGTATATAGAGAGATCTTGTGCCCGCATAATACTGCAATACAATCCTCACCTTTTATCGATCCATATATTCCAACAATTTCTGCGTCTCGTCAGTTCTCATTTCCCCCTCTGGTAACCTCATATTTATCCCGTCTGTACTACGAATCAGTAATTGCCTCCATCTCGGTTCCTCGGCGTCTTCGGGGTTCGATCGTTCAGCATTCCCCGCCGGTCCTCTCGGTCGAAATCATTGGAGTACCAGGGGATTCGCCACCTGACGGCCGCACGCCGCGACTTCGACGTCGTCTTCGTTTGAAGGTTCCCCACGACGGCAATACCGAGGTTTTGCAATCCTGGTCGGTCCTAACTCGGTGCTATTTTTCAAAATAGGAACACTCGAAAAAAAATTGTGGTTTTGCAAGGTGCACGTTCTTAAGTCAGGTGATTGTGCTGGTGACTATCCGCATGCGGACTTGGTTTTTGCCCAGCCCCCGCAGGTTTGGAGTATATCATTCAGTGGAGCCAATCAGCGCGTTTGTTTACATTCCAGGGAAATAGCATCGTGCAGTTCTTGCACCAGTGCTATTAAGTCATGACTTATTTTCATGCCTTACTTAAATCCCTGCACACCCCCTTGTCCCCCCCCTGCAATCCTTCGTTGCCCTGACGACCCAGTACCGACAAGGATTGCAAAACCTCGATAATAGCTACCACCTGGGATACCTCCCCCCTTCACCAGCCCCTCCTCATCCTCGCAGCTAGGCGCCACGGCGTCGGCTTGGTTCGCCTATTCCTCACTACAGGACTCACGCTTCCTCACCCTTCCCAGTTGGTCGTACGTTTCGTTGACTTGCATTACCCCCCTTCTTCACCTCTCTGTTGCATACCACCGGATCGGCATCAGCTTATTCATCCGCTTGCACGCCTGACACCTTTTTCTAACATTTCGTCGTCGGTCGTGCACTCACTGCATGAACCGGCACCTCATACTAAGATAATTCATGGAGCACGTGTATGGGTGATAGGTTGTAGGTACGAGGCACTTCAGGTCTGATCGTTTGGGGAGTCAGAATAGCCGGATTTGATATATCGAAAAGAAAAAGCAAATGAAGGCGCTGTCAGGCATGCTACTGTGCGGCGCCGTCAGGAATTCACCACCGAGTACCCGGGCGCCAGTCGCCTTCAACGCGCCTGACCTAGGTCAACCCGCCTAGAGGTTCCCGCTACGAAAATGAGGAAAGTGGAGGTGGCGAAATGTGATGTAAATACAAATCCGGTGGATGGTGAAATTGGTACTATGAAAATGGAAATTTTCATGGGTCTTCTTAAGGTGGCTCAGCGATGGCAAGGTAGTCACATGACACACTCGGGTCGCGCCCGACGTGAGTCGTTCCGTTCGTTGATTGGTCACTTTTTGTCGAAGCTGATGGCGAATTTATTGGGACACAACTAATTCTGTTCGGCTAATTGTGTCATTTCGATTATTGAGTGAAGTATTCCAATTATTGCGGTCTGCAATTGAGGGACGACGATCGTTTTATACTCTGCCACCATGTGATATACAGCCCACATCCGCCGACCCGCCGATGCCAGATGAGGCAACGGATGTATGTGCATTGGAGGGCGATATGAAAGGATTTTGTTCTATGACTGTTTGACAATAACGGTATTTAGATTGTATTACCATTTGCCAGGCCATTCGGTGACTGAAATCGTCGAGCGGCCAAACTTTTGAAGCATCCAACAGCTACTTTCGTAATGTTGCACCTCCACTAATTTGGACTATCCATGTGGCGTGGTTGTGGAGTAAAAAACAGTCACATCACCCACCTATTCACCAACCATTGTTTCCTACCAAATACCGTAAATCGCTGTGACATTCACCCCACGGAATCCACAAACCGCCCTCACGAGGACGAGGTACCAAACTGAGATAACGGATTGAGGCAACCACGCATCGTCGTCGTCATTTCCTGCCTCAGTCCACCGCCCATTGATTAGGTCGTAGCCCTAGACATCCGCTCGCGCGTAGCGACGAAAACGAATTCCAAATAGGCGGCTACAGGAACGTTCCTAGCTACCACGATTGTGATACCGGGGAAGCGTGCCATTGTCGGTCGGTCAGTCGGTTCGTGGGGTAAAATGTTAGTTAGGGTAGGGTGGGATCGGTTTCGTGTATAGGGGTTAGCCGTTCACTAGCGCGGTTACCTTCGCAACGCCTATTAATCGGTCTTTCCCGGCTGTCCCCTCTTCCTCCCTGCCAACAACAACCAATCTACTCGTAGCAAGAAAATGGCGAACATACAAACGGCGGAAGCTGCTTCCATGGCGTGGGGACCGGATGACAACATACAGCTGATTTGCAAGGCCTGCATGGAGTTGCCGGCGAACCTTGTTGCAGATTTAAGCACGGGCCACCTCTTGTGCGGATCGTGCCGGCAGATCCTCGGTTATCCGAATGTGGACACGCAGTCGGAGTCGGGAACGCACTGCAACGACGACCTCCCATGTGGCGGAGATGGTGCCGGCACGAATCCTTTCCTCGATGGCTCGCAGCTCGGAACGTCGGTCTCGTCCCCGGCCGCCGGCGCCGACGGCGGCGCTAAGCAGGATCTCAAACGTGCCAAGAGCAAAGCCATGGCGGAGAAGCACCAAAAGATGACCCTCCTCGCCGCGTACAACAAGATCGATGTGTACTGCAATTCCATGGGGCTGTTGAAGAATGTTTCCGACTCCGCGAAACAGGTGTTCAAGCGTGTCAGCGACAATAAGTTGCTGAGGGGAAAGTCGCACGAAAAAATCATCGCGGGCGGCTTGTTCATCGCTTGCAGACGGGAGGGGGTACCGCGCACCTTCCGGGAGATTTTTGAGGTTACAAAGGTGCCTGCGAGGGAGATAGGCCGTTTGTTCAAGCAGCTCGAGAAGATCTTCAATGAGCAGCAGTTGGCCGAGGAGGAGGAAGCCCGAGCCAAGGGCGACGAACAGGCCGTCGAATCCGCCGCACAGTACAAGACCACACCACCGACGAAGGCGTGCGATCTGATGATACGGTACTGCAGCAAACTGCACCTATCGGAGGACTGCACGATGATTGCGCAGGAGCTCTCAAGCAATCCGGACTTCCTGGGAGCTTTGGCAGGTCGGTCAGCGAGCTCGGGTGCTGCAGCGTGCATCTTCCTCGTCAGCCACCTCATGAAACAACCGAAGTCGGCGAAGGAGATCGGTCAGGTTGCTGGTTTAAGCGATTGTATGCTCCCGTCCTACTCCCTCCACCCTCAGTCTGGCAGTAGTCCTGGTCACTAATCCTGTCCTCCGTTTCCCCCGGTATGTAGGGACTGTCCGTAAGGCGTACAAAGACCTCTACGGCGACCGCCACAAGTTCATCGACCCGCGCTGGCTCGAGGGCGGGAAAGGAGACATCAACCTTCTGCCGGCACCGCAGAGGCCGCAAACCGTGACCGGCCCCTCTCCGAGCAAAAAAAGGAGAGTGTGAGAGGAACTACGCATAATTGTGATGTGATTGAACCTTCCAGTTGCCATTCTTACCTTCATTACTTAGTAGCAATAAAACTGGTACTCAGGATCAGGTTGGGCACTTTCTTTTTTTTCGTACTTGTTTAGGACTGGACATGACCCATCAGGAGGTGTACTTAGCTTTTCCGTTCTTTTTCCGTCGCATTTTGTTCTGGAATTTTTGTACTTGGGTTGGTTGCGCTGCCGGAGTGATATCTTGGACTGATCGATACTGCTGTAATGTAATTAGTTGAAGGGGGTTTAAAATACATTATTTCCCGATAAACGCATATTGCTGTACTGCTGTCCTGTCTGGACAGGAAAAACGCGTGTTTTCACGGCATGGATACCATATCGGTACCATTTTGTCTAACATATAATAGCACTAGACTACCGCAATTTTTACCCCCCCTCGACTATAGTGGGTAAAAGTACTAAATCCAGGGCTGGTGATAACAGGGGAGTGGAAGGTAGCTGGTAGGGTGGGTGCTTTTGATAAATTGGAGGGATAGAACAAGGATCAGATATAAACAATGCGAGCCCGATAATGGAACGATGACGGGATTGATTTATGATATCAGATTAGGTATCGCGGTCGGACCGTTCTAATCGTGTATATGTTTACTTCGGGGGTCGGATGTGGGGGGGGCTGGTCTAGGCGAATGACAACGGCAAGGTGTCATCAATCAGGCCAAACCAGCTATCAATTCGGCTGTGAGCCTACTATATGGACATCACCGAAGAAACCAATGAAATAACGAAGGCTGGAGCGAACTTGCGCTCCGTGAGTCACTGTGTATCTAGTATATCATTTCATCACCAACGGGTAGTCTATCCCCCACTGCGCAAAATCCTTTACGCAGCCGACCACTGGCTGTTGATCTGCTTCCGCCTAACCATCAGCGCCACGACCGTAGTACCGACAATCAGCGCAACGACCGTAAATACAAGCTGAACCGCTCTGAAGCGCATGGCGAGAACGTCCAACGGCACACCCGACGTGACCCGGGTACCAAAATGATTACCGCATAGGCGAAGGCGAGATTGGCGGAGTCGAGCATCCTGCAGTTTCGTGCGGTCTTCCTTGTCCGCGCATCTTCCCTCCTCTTGTGAGCCCCACTTGCGTTCGTTGCCGATCTTGGGAGTATACTTGAACAGCTGTTCCTTCCTCTTGGCGTTGTCGGCATTGTGGCTGTATAACACGCAACGAAACCGGGAGAATCTGCGATGCGTCTCATGGGATGTGATACCTTGCTTCGAAAACGATACGGCGAAGCTGGTGACCGATGGAGGGGAGGTGTAGTTTTACGAGAGGCAGTTGCTTTCTACTTCGTGCGAAGTAGGTGATGCCAGCCGCACGGTCAAACTGTCCGTGGTCGTACTTGCATATGCATTTCTAGAATTCGTATATGATGAGCAGGTAGGTCTTCGTACCCGGGAGTGGCAATGACACAGTTGCTGCCGTTGAATGTGTACACTAGCCAGTTCAAGGATCGGTGATAGCGACGGCCTGTAAGTTGCCAGCCTAAGCGTGGGAGGTGGGGTGGAGGATGGACCGGACACGGCGCCGATGAGGTATAGAGGTACGGGAGTGAGTAACGAGGTACCGGTAATGACGACGAGAGCTTGCTGGATCAGGCACATCCACATCATGCAGCAGTCGACGAGGACACCGTTGATCGATGCAATAGGGTCGTTGACAGACGATCTGAAAGGGTTGAGATTACCACCCAAGCCAGCGGGAAAATCGTCCAAATGGTATCCGGCTGAGGCGAATCCAAAACGTGGATACCCTTGAACGCAGAGGAAGGTTGTTTGATGGTCTATTGCACGAGGTGAAGGTCAAATCGCCGACGGTGGTAAGAACTGCTGAATTTCCATTTTCGAGAAGTGTAATCACGTCCTTTGCCTTCGCAGGTACATCTATCAAGGACGTGGCCTTAATATTAGCTGCAAGCATTTCTTGAGGGAAAAGGATGCCTTCGAAGGCGTCACACTTGGCGTAGGCACCGCCAACAAAAATAACAACATCAGCTCCCGCAAGAACCTCCTAGATTCCGATATCCCAAGCAACCTAGTCTCAGGGGAAGGGGGTACAGCATCCCGGTGGCCCCCCACCACCTTTGCAAACACCGAAAGCGGCGCTGCCGCCGTCTGCCCTGACAATAACAAATTTCTGGAGCCGAATGGTTGCTCCATGTACCAGTGTTGTCGGCGTCCACAGCCTCCACATTCAGTAATGCGCAATAAACCCGGTGCGGAAGTGCGTTCCGTCCATCAGAGACATACAGGACAGGCGCAATGGGATACCCCTTCACGTGGTAGATATAGGAAAAAACCGTGTTGGTGTTTGTGTTACCTTGAGCTGGTCAACCATCTCGTCAGCTATCGAGTCCAACAACGTAAACCTGATCAAAGGAACATGGACGATAGTGACACCTTACCACTCAATGCAACAACAACGTTCCTGATCGGATCCGAAGCATTGAGGTAGCCTGGAACAACCGATGTGTCGTTCGTCATCATAGCGTATGAGGCCTTCTCGAGACGTGGAGTAGCCTCTGAGATTCCAATGACCGAATTTATCGTGTGGTTGGGGATGGTATGTAGTCGCGACCTCGGGGTGGATAGTGTCCTTAAGGGTAATCTCACCAGGTTAATCCCAGTCCAGGTATTTCAAGTCGCAGGATGAAGATTGAGTGGGGAAGCACTAAGGGCGCCGATTCGGGGGGGGCCTTAATGGCTTACTCACTAGTGTCTCGGTGTTGATGTGGTAGAGATGCACCCTGGAGTCCCCGTGGGTCTTGAAGTGCGCCGCCATCCTATCGTTTAGGGCATGAAATGGAAAAGCCGGACATCATTCGTGATCTCGACGGCGATTGTGGAAACGCCAACGCTCCAGGGAACAAACACGCGTTTTTTCACCTCGTTCGCTGCCCAGCTCAGAATACCATCGCTGTATAGCGCCTGGTGCTTGTGGGGAACGTCGAGGAATCAGAGATCGACGATGATAGTGACGCTCGGCCGGCGCCGAGAGCGGCGTTAGTCAGTTTGAGCTGATTCGAAGAGTCCGGCGAGGCCATGACAACCTCAAAATCGGTAACCTGGATCGTGACCGCAGAGTCCTAGCTACAACAATCATCAGTTTCCATCGTCAAGCCAAAGGCGTAAAACTGGCGCAGGGGAAAGATATTTGTTAAGAGCTCTCCACTCCCGCCAACCTCTCCTGTTCCCTCAATAAGAAATCCGACAGCACCGGGTTCGAACAGTGCCACATTTGCATTACCATCTTTCTTTTTGTGTATTCATTACTCGCGTGTGACCTAGGGAGATCATGGCGAGGATATGTACAGTCCGTCTCCTGTCCGCTATCCGCGTAGTGGCGGCAGGTTGCAGGCGCCCCTTTTGCCCTCCGCCCAGGCCTGTCCCAAGGCGATGGAGCTCGCACGAAGGAGATCAAATCGGCAAAGGAAGGAGAGAAAGGAACGGGTGGCCTCCAGCAGCTAGCCCTCTCCTGCAGCCGCCCTGAAGCCGGGCATGGGAAGGGACAGTGGCAGTTTCCCCCCCGCCCAGCTCCTCAGCCTCCGCTCCCTGCTGCTCCAGCCACTCCCCCACCCCGTGCTCTGACACCGTACTCACGGCGTCTTCCTCCTCGGCCGGCGCTCGCCTCCACTCATCCGTAGAGGAGAGAAAGTCCAACACCGCCTGGCTGCACCTCTCTTCCGCCAGACGGTCTCGGATCTTCCACCTACCTTTCCAGCTGCCAGTCTCCTTCTTAACCTCGGCCCACAGGATCTTCTGCCGTGGCTTTCACTCGAGGCGCTCCTTGAAGACGTGGTCCCGGGTCTGGATTTGGTACCGACACCACCAGCACTGCGTGGTGGTCTTGTACTTCGTCCAGTGGAGGTACTGCCCCGGTTAGGCGGTGCCCTGACTTGATCTAGTAGAACCGTGACGCGAGCCTCTTGGTGCTACTGGCCACCGAGCCATCAGGCTTCTATTTCTTTGGCATACGGTACTTTGTCTTGGAGGTCGGGCCCCCAGCCCAATGGCGTCCTCCACACACTTCTTCTCCGCGATCTCCCGTTTGAGGTTGGCGAGGGATCTTGGGAGGGGCATCGACCGCCCTCCCGTTGTACTGGAGTATCTCGGCGCTTCCACCCCGCGGGAGTTTGGCTCCCCCGCCGCCGTCTTTGCCCATTCGTCTGCCTTCTCGTTGCCGGTGATCCCCTTGCGCGCTTGGCACTACCGGATCTCGATGACGACGCCTGGCCGTGCCCTCCGTAGTGCGGCGATGTGTTTCCGTACTTATTTGCATTACCGTCGGTAACCGCAAGGTCGATAACTTTATTCCATTCTAAATATCACAGGACAGTCTCCCCCTACCCGAGTCGAGGCTGGCAGCGCTTCTGTCAGCATCCCAGCAGCGGCGGCATATCCGTCACGCGTCGGGGGATTCCCCCCCGCTCTGCTAGCTGCTGCCGCTACACCGGCTTAGCCCTCTGTCGGGTTGACGGCCCTTAGTCTAGCTGAGGGCCGTGTGAAGTTTGAAGGGATCGTGACGTGAGAATGTGGATGAACGAAGCATTGGACTTGGCATTAGGGCAGTGGAAAAAGGTCGCGGAAATGATTGGAGGGACTGCGAGTGGGACGTACCAGTCAGTGGTATGCTCATCGCTCCAAATGAGTGCAAAGACTGCTATCGCGTTGAACAGGAGCACTACTTACTAAGCGTTAACTTTGAGATAGACAGACGTGAAAACTTTGAGGTTAAGCGTTTCTGCGTTAATACTAGACAATGCGACCCGCGAAGTAGTGCTTAGCACCTCCAATTTCTCATCGGAGTCGGAGCTGTGGTCAAGGAAATTAGACGCCGACAATAATATGTACGTAGTCCGGCGAAAGGGGCAACATACAGGAGTCGTACTCATCCGTCAATCTTGCTCATTCTTTAGTGTAGTCTAGAAGTATCGAACTTCACAAAAGAGGGCTAAATTATCTCTAATTAGCGGTGCGATTTGGAAGCCTAAGTAAGAGAAGATGGAAGTCTCAAGTAGATCTTAGGAACCCTAGCCTTTGGCGGATGCGCGAAGCAACAGTGAAGGTCGGTATTGTGGGAGGGTTTAGGTTCTGTTGCTTCGTTGGGAGGTGTACTTTTAGCGAGTTGCGGAGTGGGGTTGGCTCCGTATCCTGTACATCATGGACAGAATCAGACAATCATTGCGTAACGCCAACGCCCACCCACTCTCTCTTCATTCAACCCTCCCTTTTTTGTCGTTCTCTACATCGGGCCTGGCATAAGTCCTACAGTATGTACTTATCTTTTGGGGTCCGACTTCGCTCTTGGTTTCAGATGTTCAATGTACGTAGAATGAGCGAGAGAAAAAATTTCACCAGACGCCCGCCGTAACGCGCCCCGGGATCAGCCACGCAAACTTCTTAGCCCAGCGGAAACCACACAGTGAGTGACTATCGTGGCTCTTCCCCTTCCTCAAAACGTTAACTCGAGCGCAATCGGCATCACAGGTGGCCCGTTTTAACTGTGCTATGTACTCCTGCGGCGACGACGGAGGTATGGGTCACGATCCACACGGCGGTCTTTCACATGAGTGGGCGAACCAACGCTGTCCTAAGCCCTACGCACTAGCATCACCACGTGCCTGTTCAACACCTTACTCGTCCTCTCTTATTGGTTGCTACACATGCTACACCTCATTCCGCAACCGAAAAGGAATACGATCCCGGAACGGGTAACAATCTTCACAGATGCGCAAGCGGCCATCAGACGAATGGCGTCGGACGAACCTGGCCCCGGTCAGCAGTACGCACTCCAGGCACGGAAGCACATCGCCACGCTGCGCAGGGCCAGACCAGGCATTGTCATTGAGATCCGGTGGCGCCCAGCGCACAGGGGGGTCGTCGGCAACGAAAAACCGGACGAGTAGGCCAAGGTGGCAGCGGTGCAGGCAGGAGGCAACAGGACTATCCCGCGATCTCTCGCCAGCCTCAAGCGGGAAATCTCGGAGAAGAAATGGGCCAAGGCACGCCAATGGGCGGGGGGCCGAACCTCCAAGAAGAAGTACCGGTTGCCTGTGAGCCAGCGGGCCGATGGTACGGTAGCAGGGAGCACCAAAAGGCTTGCCTCGCGGTTCTACCAGTTCAAGACGGGGCACTGCCTGACAGCGCAATACCTCAACTGGACAAAGAGCCGACTCACCCCTCAATGCTGGTGGTGCCGGTACCGAACGCAGACCCGGGACCACCTCTTCAAGGAGTGTCCGGAATGGAAACCGCAGCAGAAGATTTTGTGGGCGGAGGCAAAGAAGGAGACGGGGAGGTGGAAGGACCGGTGGAAGGTGCGGGACTTACTGGCCGACGGGAGGTGCAGCCGGGCGGTGCTGGACTTCCTTTCGACCACGGACGTGGTCAGGCGGGTGCCGGTTGTGGAGGAGGATGACACTGTGAGCGCGGTGTCTGAGCCGGAGGTGCGGGAGTGGCTGGAGTAGCAGGGAGCGGGGGCCGAGGAGTCGGGCGCTGAGGGGGAACCGCCACTGTTCCTGCCCACACCCGACTTCATGGCGTCCGCCGGCGAGGTTTAGACTTTTTCATTTGTTCTTTCGCGCCTTCTCGTTGTCTTTTCCATGGTGCGCTTCATATCTTCACGGGACAGGCCTGGGCGGAGGGCAAAGGGGTGCTAGCAACGTGCCGCCACTGCGCGGACTGCGGACAGGAACTGGGCTGTACATAATTTCGCCATGATCTCCATAGGTCGCACGCGAGTAATGAATAAACAAAAAAAAACCCTCATTCCGCAACCTCCCGCTGTCACTTGGAGAACTACGCTAACAAAGTCGCCAAGACTGCTGTGTATCTTATTCGCCACTCTTGACCTGATCGTCGCACCTCCCTCCGATGTTGTTCGCGTTGCGTCTTATTCACCATTGAACTCCTTGTGCCCTATTGTACGACTTCCAGCTATCCGTCGATCCCAGTGCTGCACTAAGTCCCTCATCACTATCTCCCCCAATATTTTCTACCGCCGGACCCAAAAAATCACCCACTTCGTTTTCACATACGTCATGATGTCAGGAGAAGCGACCTGCTCAAACGAGATAGGCCCGGTTGTGCCGCCAATATTGTCACTGACCGTGGTTCCCTGCTTAGGGAACTTGCGGCAGACCAGACGATATCCAGGGGGTGCCGGTGAGGGGGGCGCGCTCCGGATCGGAGTTGGGTTGTGGGAGAACCAGACTAGAAGGCCGAATTTCGTTCCGCACAAAACCGGAACGTATGCTAGAGTGGCTGACAACCAGCTAAGGGTGGATAACACGGTGGTGGTTAGTGTGGTTATACTTATGGTCGGTGGGTCAGAAAATATTTCAGAGTATTATGCTCCGCGCTGGCATTATTGCTGCGCTTTCGCCACCTTTCCTCCATACTGAATACATGCTCATTCTTGGTTTATCTCGACCGGCCTACTGCGTTCTGACCGACCGACTAGATAGGGAGACCAGGACCGCTGAGAGATGGGATAGTGTATACGGACCATGAGGTAAACCAGATTGGTTAGTTACTATGTTGGTGGATTTATTTTTAGGATAAGGACATAGGGGATAGGTATAGGATAATTCGAAGTCGCATGTGGATTATTCCGAACAATGGTTTTCTCGAAAACAGAGTTGTTAGGTGCAACTTTGTAGTAAGGCTGATGAGGCGGTTGATTGGAATGTTAGTCGGTTGGAATATTGACCAGAAGGAAGCGAATTGGTTTGACTATGCATGGCCGTAGAGAGCAAATTCGTTACATATATCAGGAACCTTCGGACTCGACGGAAGAGAGCTTTCCGAGGTAGTGCTCCGGTGACTCTGAAACCCGCCATCACCAGATGTAATCGTTCGAAACTTCTCCTGGTATAGCTGATGTAGTGGGAAAGAGACGTTGCGCTGAGAAACCCGCAGCACCGGAAAAAATACGATCTCCATTGTTTGTTCAAACCAATTACCAACTGAAAAAAACAGTGAGAAAACAGCAAACATAGGTCCAAGAGCGCGTCCTCAGAAGAAACAACAGCAAAGTGAACAACAGCTATTTCGACTACTTTCCAAGACATTCACAGATTGTTACTGTGCATACCTGCGCAATTGACAGCCCTATTCGCCATATCGATCCCAGCGCTATTATTATCGACCCAATACAGCGGCTGCGCTATCACAGGGTGTGCGCGGCATCGAAGCCCTCGACCGCATACTGCAGCTCCGAAATCTCAGCAGCAGCGAGCTCCGCAACTTCGGCATCTGAGGCAGTCGGCACCTGTGTAACCAGTTCTACATCAGCAGCCGCGGTAACTAGAGGAAAAGACGGAAATTGGAAAAACCTTTCGTACCCGAGGGCCAGCAAACATATCTATCTCCGATTCTACCGCTGCAGCAGGCGGGAGCTGAGAGTGCAGTTCGACACCTTCAACCTTCGGCGTGCGAAGGGTCATGTACGCCGCCCCCCGTTCCATTTCAGCAGCTGCAGTAACTTCGGAGAACGACGGGTGCATGGAAACTGATTGGAATCCACCAACAAGCCGAGCCTGCGAGGCTACAGGCCTATCGAGGGCTGGCAGTCGTTCCGGTGCGAAGAATTCCCCATGAACCGATTGTATCTCCATAGCGGGGACTGCGCTCATCCCACGGACCGATAGCAGTTCATGAAATCCGTCAGATGGCTTGATGCCGAGGCTGGCCGACGGCACGGCGGTGCTTCCGTGCCCGGTAGGAGGCGAGACCTCCATCTCGACCGGAAAAAATGCCTGGGGCCTAGGTGGGGAAAATTTCGGAGGACGCGAGAGTTGAACTTCTGGTCTAACCATACCGATTGGGTTCAAATGGCTTGTGGGAAAATTTCCGCCACTCCAGGAAGGAGTACCCACCACCCGAGGTGGCGCTTGACCGATCATGCAAGCGGTGTTTTCCGGCTGCATTGCTGTTGGGCCCGAAGCCGGCAAATTAGCATGTGTAATCGATATCACTAGGGGATATACTTACATGGAGATGGTGATAGAACAAGGGGGCCGTATAACGAACTGCAGTCTGCCACTTGGACCGCCTTTGGTGGGTTAGAGCGTCCACTGCCTAAAACCCGAATTTGTTCTGTTGGTATTTCCTTGGCGCCTTTCACCCTCTGCGCGACTCGGCTTTCTAATTCCTGAGCGGAAGCATCGGCGGCGACTGGTTTGGAGACAACCGGAGCATCTGCTGGGACTCCACTTTGTAGTGTTTCGGCCACAACCGGCAAGGGTGCCTCCTCGGGTGTCCTTTTTGGCGGCCCCGCGCCTATTGCGCCCGATGCGATGCCTTCCCCTCCTCTCCTCAGACCAGGGCCCTGCCCGTGACTCAGTGTCTGAACATTCAACCAGCGGGCCACCCTGTCCGTGCCCTCAGAGACAGGCATTTGTCCTCCAGACAATCCGGTGATTGGCACACGACCATGGTCTCTCCGCTTTGCTGCATGTTCGCTTTCCGGGGGTGCTGGCTGTCCTCTAAGAGAATCCGACCCGATATGGCGATGTGCGCCAGCGGTGTTTCGCCGTTTTCCCAATCTCGGATATAGGTTCTCTCCAGTCGCCTCACCGGCAACATCTCTACGGACATCATGGACCTTGCCCTTGAGGACCTTCCCCGGGCTCCACTTGAGCGGCGCCGCACCCAATTTCCCTTGCCAAAAGAATTTGTCGGCGTTCTTCAATCCTGCTTGAATCTTTAGAGCAGCTTCTGGCAGCCTCCCATCGACCAAGTCGCACAATACAATCTCGTGCATTTGTCTGCCATACTTGCACAACTGGACAACACAGTGGTTGAGCGCATTAGAGTCCAGTATACGGAACGTCCAGTTCATTAGGAGTTGTTGCTTTTCAGTATCCACTGGCCAATCCTTCCGGATGAGATCTAGGAGCAAGTCGTAGGATACAAATTTCCTCCGCGGGTCGTAGATGTCACCGCCGCGTATCGAGATGATCTTAGGGTCGTCGGGGAATTTCCGAATGTCGAAGTACAGCGATGATACCGGTGACGTATCAACAGCAAAAAGTGGTGGCGGGGATAGCGGGGGTGTTGGGGGTGGCGGAGATGTTGGAGATGGTGGGGGTGGTGGCGGCGATGGAGGAGGTGATCCCTTGACGGCGGGTTTGGATGCGTTCTTTGTTTCCTGTGGCATCTCGGCTCCGGTCGATTGGGGTATGGTCGTTCAATGATGTGCAGACGCAAAGCTATACAATCTTTAGCGGGGATACCCTCTATGCGCTTCGAATTAACTCCCGTGTTACCTTCAGCCGCCGGATGTACTGGGCTCCCCGAGTTTAAGAAATTTCTCTTGCGGATTTGATCGATGAACAAAGACAAGTTTGTGTGTGCCGGTGGTAGTTGGTGGGGAAGTCCAGGTGTTGTTGAGAAGTGATGTCGGAAGATGGAGGAGTGAAGTTGGAGGAGAAGAGGTGAATGACGGCACTGCCAAGACCCTCCTCACATGGTTAGGGCACGCGGTGTAAAGACGATTTTTGTTGCGTCAATATGACGTCACTAGCATCGCACAACGCTAGAATCATTGTTGCTGATAGGGCATTTGTGTTGTATTTATTTTTTCTTATCTATTCTCCTCTTTCTTCTAGAGCCTGAGATACGCGCATCGACTTCACCAACACTCGCCATCACCGTTTTTATTCCTTTCGTCATTCCACAAGACGAATGATTATACCTGAAGCTTCAGGGGAGTTTTAGGGCTCTCAGCGAACACTTGAACGTGTTCAGTGCGTTGGGAGAGGGGCTTCCACTGACTAGCGTCGTCCGGAGTGCTAATTATTTCCCAGTTCATGCATCGATATTAACGTTTCCAACGAGTGTGGTGCGTTCTCATCTGTTATCTTATCTTCGTACAGTCGGAGAATCCTTTTCCTGATGTTTTCCACAACGAGATTCTTTGCACATCGCGGAAGCGCCATTTCAAGATCCGCCACCGTCACGCCAGCGGGGTTGCAGCTGTGGGTCCATACCTTCTAGAAACGTCAAAGTGACGGGTTGTGAAGTCGTTGACGCAACTAGCACCCACCCACGCTGCTGTGTTCTGGTATGCGACGATCTACCACGTTGTGTTCACGATGTTACCCTTGCTTCAGTTTTCTGACTGCGGTCTCCCAGCAATCAGCACAACGCTCGGTCAGTATTTCAACTATGTGCTCTATTTGTTTAATCATACTCGCATTAGACCTATGTTTTGCCCGGTTTTCCTGTCCGCAGTCCCCGCGGTGGCGGCTCGTTGCAAACTCCCCTTTGCCCTCGGCCCAGGCCTGTCCCAAGAAAGAGTGACTGTGTCCAAGGAAATCAACAAAGGGAAGCACAGAAGGAAGCCGTCCCCTAACCCTCGCCTGCCGATACCATGAATGAGGGGGTGCGAAGGAACAACGGCAGTTCCTCCCCATCGCCCATATCGTCCACGGCACCCAGCGCCTCCGCCTCTCCCTCCCGTTCCTCTTGCCGCTCCCGACGCTCCCGGAGCTCCCACTCAGACGCCTCACTTCCGGCGTCGTCTTCCTCTTTCAGCATCGGCACCAGCCCCCCCGCGTCCGTAGAAGAACGAAAGTCCAGCACTGATTGCCCACATCTCCTTGGCGAGCAGGGCCCGGACCGTCCACCTGCTCTTCCGCCACTTTGTCTCCTTCAGCCCCTCCGCCCAGAGTCTTCTACTGCGTCTTCCATTCCGGACACACGCTAAAGAGGTGGTCTCACGTTTGCGAGGGGCACTTGCACCACCAGCACTGGGCATCGGGGCGGACCTTAGCCCAGTGCAAGTATTGCCCTGTGTGGGCGCGTCCTGTCTTCACCTGGTAGTACCTCGAGGCGAGCCTCTTGGTGCTGTCGGCCACCGCGCCATCGGGTTCCTGGCTCTTTGGCATGCGGTACTTCTTCTTCGCGGTCCGACCTCCGGTCCACTGACGTGCCTCCGCCCACTTCTTCTCCGAGATTTCCCGCTTAAGGCTGGCGAGGGATCGTGGGAGAGGTGCCACCCACACTCCCGTCCGGCCTGAGGAGCTTAGCCACTCCACCCCGTGCGTGTTCGGCTCCCCTGCTGCAATCTTTGCCCATTCATCGGCCTTCTCGTTGCCAGCGACCCCCTTCTGAGCTGGGCGCCATCGGATTTCGATGACGATGCCCTTCCTGGCCCTGCGTAGTGTGGTCATGTGTTTCCGCGCCTGGAGGGCATACTGTTGCCCAGGGCCAGGTTCGTCAGATGCCATCCGCCTGATAGCTGCCTGCGCATCCCAAAAGATGGTGACTCGTTCCGGGGTAGTGCTCCTTAGCGTTGCCATCTCCAGTGCACGCGCAAGAGCGGCGCACTCTGCATCATAGGCCTCGTGGTTGTTGCCCATATGCACTTTGGCACCCGCCCCAGTTAGGCCCCGCTTCACGCCACCGAGTACCCGGTAGCCCCTTCATCGAGCCGTGAGCCGTCCGTGACTACGGCAAGCCCAGGTCGGGTCCTGTCTGCCTCTGCTTTTGCCTCGGCTTCCTCCTCTTGCAGTATCTCGGCGTCGAGGTTTTCCGGCTCCCCCAGCAGAACTGTGCTCTCAGACGGTCCGCCGTGTAGAAGGGTGTTTGTGAGCAGCCTCCCGATTCCTGCAGGGGCTCCCACCACCTCCCGAACTCTGTGCTCTATGGGTATTGTGTCATTTCCTATCCCGAGATCCTGTTGGTTGGATGGAAAGAAATCTAACCATATCTGTTGTCGGAATCCAGGAAGACTACAACGCCGCCCCAGCTATCAGTGGCTGCAACACTTGCGGCGAACCGGATGGCAGATGTTAGTCGGTTCCTCTTACCTCCGGTAACAGAAGGCGTCAGGACATGCAGCAAGGTGTCGACAGGGGCTGACAATGGCGTGATTGCGAAAAGTAGTGAAGATGTGTGGGCGCGGTCATACATACGGTTGGGGACACATAGCCGGAGGGTTACTGACATTCATTTCTGATGACTACTATTTGTGACTAAGCCCGAATGATCGATTGCGCTTCCTATTTTCGCGTCAGGGGACGCGAGTTCGGGGCTGTAAGTATCAATAACAACCACCGCAGCTGATTTTCCTCCGATTACCACAAAATTATATCGCCGTTATCCTCTCAGTGCGCCCACTGCACCTGTCCTGTGACCGCCATCGTTTGAACGCATTCATTTTCGGTCGATCACCTGCTATTCCTTGCAGTACTTCAGCACAATCATGGCAGGAATAGGAAACAAAAGACGGCAGATGTGCAGAGCGATGACAATAGCCAAAAAGCGGAAACAGCAGGAAGAGCAGCAGCGGCTTAGTGAAGCTTTGCTGGCTCGGGTAGATGATGAGAGTGAGGTTGGCGTTTGGGAGGTTACTCCCAGTGAGGACTCCGGATCGGAGGTGGAGGATGAAGAAGAGGGGCAGGATGAAGAAGAGTGTGAGATTACGGATAGTGGGGAGTTGGAGGAGGGAGAAAACTGGAGAGATAACTCATTCTTTACGGAATTGCTCGCCAACCGTGAAAACAAGGAAGACGGAAATCTCTTACGCACTTTCAACGAACGATATCAACGATTATCAAACCCCAGCCAGCGAACACTGTACCGGAGAGCTGCAAATCAGAAAGAGTTGGCAAAGGCAGCGAGCGGATCGGCGAAAATCACCACTTTCTTCCAGTCAGCTCCAAGTAGACCGGCACCACTTCCTCCCCTTACACCCGAACAAATTCTTGTTCAGAAGCGCAAGTCAGCATATTTGCTCCTGGAGAAAAAGATTAATAGTAAAAAGGAGGTTATAAACAAGCAGACTACAGTCCGCCACCAGGCAGTTCTGGCGTTCCTCCAACTTCAGCTAAAACCACTATACGGCGAAACACGACAGCAGATGTCATTCACTGTGGCGCGAACTTTTGGAAAGGGTGTATACTTTTCCCGTAAGCTAGTGACCTGGGAGAATGAGTGGATGAGAGGTGGATTGATAGAAGTAGGAAAAAGGGGATGTTTTGCGAAGACAAAGTCATGGTTCAATGATGAGGGAGTTCAGCTTGCGGTACGGGAATGGATTGCTGGCAAATCCAAGGTTGAAGGTATTAATATTTTCTGGAGAATTTTGCCCGTCTTGTATAACAGTGGTACTGACTTTTCAGATATTACAGGACACTCCTTAGCAAAAGCAATTGGATCATATCTCGATTCCCAGCGGGCGATACCTATACTAGAAGATACTTTTGGATCGGATGGTAATCGGATTCGGATACGTACCGCTCGACGCTGGCTCAAGAACATGGGATTTGACCATGGCCGGTACACAAAAGGTGTCTATGTTGATGGCCATGAGCGTCCCGATGTCATTAAGTATCGGAATGAGGTTTTCATTCCACAATGGCAAGCCATACGACACCGCTGTAACGGGCGTGGCTCTCTGACTCCAGATAGCGAACCGGGACTATGGACGAGGGCGTGGGGGCGTGGACAGATAAGGACAAGACGTGGGGAAAACGGGCAAGGCAAGGACGTGGAATGGGCAAAGGCAGGGACGTAGCGTTGAGGCGGAACTATTGCTAGTAGTCAAGGCCGACTATGGCTGACGATAACAAGTGGCAGTTAATTCCATTGTGCTTCAGTACTACAGACTATATGCACTCCTCCACGCCATACCACCCCCATGGGGCTCCCATCTTTCCCATCCGCCAGACGCAACAACTTTTCCCGCAGGAAACAAGTTGTTGCGTGAAGAAGAAACATGCAAGACAGACAACAGCGCGCCCTTATATACAATCAGTGCGCTCCTCCACATCCAGATCCTTCTTCACACCGTACAGCCAGACCCAGCATAACCTTTCC
>Ga0307516_10003361_pt1 | contig 20692 bp, 6 predicted proteins | sample 19_EM_MG_FD_203310 | JGI IMG/M metagenome (GOLD analysis project Ga0307516, IMG submission 203310) | Populus trichocarpa ectomycorrhiza microbial communities from riparian zone in the Pacific Northwest, United States - 19_EM | ecosystem: Host-associated > Plants > Roots > Unclassified | place...
TCTATGTAAACAGACAAAATAATTGGTGCGTTTCCTCCATGGGAGACTGATCTTCCATTGCAAAATCATGGTAAACAGAGATTGAGCCAAGTAGCATCTTTAAGTTGATGCTGCTAGCTATTTGCCTGCTTCTGCAATATATCATGGACCATGGACAAAGGAGACAGGATCAGATCAACAAGATCAAATGAGTGCAAAAACTCATGTATCTGTCGCATGTACTGGTTGATGTTTTGTAGCAGCAATTAATAAATGTTTGAACACATAATTTTAAAGATTATGGTTTTTCCCAGATTTAAAAGCTAGCTTATTGGATCAAGATTTACAAAATAAAACACACTCTGCCCAAAAGTGAGTTTCTTGCCTTTAAATCAGAACTCTCTCTCTCTCTCTGAGAAATATGAGGTTCATTAACGCCGGCAACGAATGCAGAAACAACCAGTCAGAAAAGTCCTCGTGGTTATTGAAGAACATCCACTTATCCAGCAGCTCAGAGATAATATTAGATTGATAAAGTCCACTTAAGGCCCAGCTCTAATGTTCCAAAGGCCTATGATTACTAGGGTTAAGAGAATTTGAGTTCAGCCCTCGACTTGCTTAAAAACTTTTTAGGCCGCGCACCACCTTAGCGTTTAGATTCAACTTGGTGCTGGCCGATTTTTTTTTTCTTTTTAAATATAAAAACAATGCTAAGATGATAACCCTATTTTTAAAGAAGTTTGAACTTGGATCATTAATTGGGTTGTATCTAATAAAATAGTTAATTTTATAATATGTTTTAAATAGAAGGTAATGATAGCAAACGAATCATAGAAAACATCTGATAGAAAAAAATTGTTGGAGATTCACTTTCTTTCTACCATGAACATCGCCCATGATAAAAAAAGTTTGTTGTGACAGTTCAAACCTCACTGTAAAAAGATGCAAGATGACAAAAAAGCCACATGAGTTGTTAGAGCAATGCTCTAGAAAAGCAAACCGAACAAAACACAATAAAGTAAGTATTCAAACCAAATAAGCCAATGAGTCTATATTTAATCAATCAATTTTATTTAATTCAAGAATAAAATTTATTTAAAAAAATTAAAAAAAATAAAAAGACCATAGAAAACCCAACCAAATAAAAAAAGAATAAAATAAAGGACTTAGAAAGCATATAAAAAAACAACAAAACCCAATCTGTAATAAAATAAATATTAAAGGATAAAATTTAAAAAATATTAACTTAAAAAAATGATAAAAAAAAAAACCTAAAAAACCCTTGGTGAACCTCCTTAAGCTATAGGTTAATTTCCCAAACTATAGCCTGTGAAATTCCAAATACGGGCTTAACCAAAAAGTTCAAATTCAAATCAACTCAATTTAAAGGATGATATTGAGTATAAATAAATACCCAACTAAAAAAATTGGCAAAGAATAAAAATAAAAAAATCAAAATAATAAGGATAAAATCTAATAAGAAAAAAAATATGATGGATGGTGAAATCCCTAAAAAAAAATTATAAAAATTATCTCATATGACCTAAATAGCAATTAAAAAAATAGGGATCAAATTTGACAAATAAAAAAATCAAATGAGGATGAAATTGAAATTGAAACTGAAACAAATTTTGATTTTCATAAATTATTTCAAATAAAACAAATATTAACCAAAAGATTAGGGACCAAATAAAAAATAAAGAGAAGTTGAGGGGTTGATTTGAAATATTGATGGGCAAAGCGAAAAAATCAAGGGGGAGAGAGAGAAAATAAAGAATAATAAAAAACAAAATGGCCGTCAGAGCCAAAATGAAGATCCATTATGTACACACACCCCCGTTATATAGAGAAGATGCCAAGACAAATCTAAGATGCTTTGCAACAACATTTTTGGTTACTGGAATCAACCCACTCGCCTCTAAAGACGTGGACATGCATCAACAATTTTTTTTTTAAAACTCCTTTAATTTATTAAAAGACGAAATTACCATTCACTTACCCAATAATAATGAGGTACGAGACCCAAGGTATACAAAATTGAACCCCAAGGGCAATAAGATATTTTTACTATGCAAATAAAAAGGATTAGACCAAGACATCTCTCTTCGGTAGTCAAAGTATTTTTATTTATAAGGGAAAATATGTTTTTTTACTATGCACCTTATAATTAAAAATAAAAATTTACCCCTCAATGAAATCTAACAATGTATGACTCTTGTCATAACCTATTTTTGAGTTATTTCCCAAACTCATTTTTTCTCTTTCAAAAATAAAAAAAAATATTCGGATTAAAAAAAAATCCAAAAAACTAATAACAATGAGAAGAAGATGCTGGAGTGCCTAAAAAATGGCTAGAAATTGGTTGAGGAGGTTCAAAAATGCTTTCCACTGAAACTTGACAGTATATCGTTAATTGATGAGAGCCCTGTTGATAAAGAAAAATTCAATTTAAGGAAGAAATGTCCAAAATCAGATGTTTATGAACTCAATTAAATTTTATTGGAGGTTTAATTGAATTTATAGAGGGTTTGATTGCAAGAAAAATTAATTTTCAAGTCAATTTGGGCTTTAATCGGAAGAAATTAAAGTTTAGGGGTCAAATTATAATTTTTAAGGGTTGATTTGGTCAAATCAGGAGCTTAAATTGCATAAATATTGAAGTTTAATGGCTAATTGAGGACTTGATTAAATAAATTCAAAACCAAAGACCAATCTGGAAAAAAACGCTGAAATCTAGGGTTTGAATTGAAGTTTTTCAGGGGTGAAATTGAAACAAAAGTGAAAGTTTGAGACCAAACAGGGGTGCAATTAGAGATAAATCACAAATTAAAAGACTAAAGCATAATTGACAGAAAAATCACTGTTCATCTTCTTCTACAACGAGGATGGTTAAGTGGCCACTTTCCCGAGGCATTTGATGCCTTGTTTTTTCACTAAAGTGGACGAAACGTACATGTAAATGATCCCGTGACACCTGACTACATGCCAGTGTAAGCCGTTCGAGTTCATTGAGGCCTCAGAAACCGTGGCACCGTCCCAAAGTAGCCAACCCGGCCACTATTTTCCTGCATAAAACTGACATTTCATTATTGCTACTTTGAACCAATGGTTGGGGTGTTTTTGGGTCGAACCGAAGGCTAAGATTTAGCATTAGAAGAGATAAAGTGTCCCTCTTCCACAACCTATAAATGAATTTGATTTTCATGGTTGAGGTGTGGAGAGCTTTGGGTTTAAAATCGACGAAAAAACCACTCCCCTCATTTCTGCTGCCAGCAGAACCTTTCTCTCTCTCTTTTCATTGCGGCCTTCAGCCACTAACATCGTTCACCACTGGCTTGAACACCTCCATATCCATTATAAGAAGCCGCCCAACCACCTCATATAGTGAGCGTGTCGCCGAGCCTCTCTCTCTCCTCTACAACTTTTCTTCTTCCTTCACCAGCAACCGACACCGGCCACCTTCCCTCTACTGAAGCCTCCTGAGCCACCAGCAAAACCTCTTTGTCACAACCAAGCTTCCACCACACCAGGTAATCCCCTCCTCCTTTCCTTCTTCTTCTTCATTTCGCTCTACCTCCATTGTTCTACAAAGTGAACAATGAAGAGTGAATTAATTCACTATCCACTATTCATTGGGCCGGACAAGTCCGACCTAGCCCAAAATGACTAGGTCGGGTCTGGCCCAATCCAATTTTTTTTAAAAAAATTCATTTCAAAATTTTTTTATGACTTTCCCACGTATTTTTTCTATCAATTTTTTTTTAATACTAGTTTGTATTTTTATACTGTAAAGATACAAATCCGATATTAAAATACTTGGTTTTATCTGAAAATGTTGCAAAAGGAAAATAATAATTAAAAAATATCTTGTTTTCTTTCATACGACCAAGTCTCTCAAAGATAAAAAAGAAATAAAATCATCACATCGTATTTTCATACAACAAAAATTCAAAAAATATATGTTTTGGCATGTATTTTGGCTTTAATAATTAGTTTATTAAAGCCATGAGAACTAGGCCAATATTTTAAAAATACCCCAAAACTATTTTGTTTTTCTTTTAGTATCTGGGATTATAAATTTATACGTAAAATGTATTCCTGATATTAAAAAGGTAGTTCCTTTTTATTGACATTAGAACGGTTAAAGTTTTACCTGATAAGATAAATACCTCCTTACCGATGAAGACTTTTCTTAAACCATAGACAGACCAATAATTAGAAATACAATAACACCTTAGCTTTTTATCAGACAGTCAAACAATGCAGCTTACCTTAGGTAAGATGTATTTGGAGGTGCTAAGGTAAGATGTATTTGGAGGTGCTAATAACTTTCCTTTACGCAACTAGTCCCTGTACCCGATGTCTAAGACCAGTTAGGTTTCATAGTGACCAAAATACTAGGTGGCGACTCCCATTCCCGCTTTCCACTGATAAAAGACAAGAATCCATTATCTCTCCTAATTTGCCAGATACTTTACATGAAATGGAATATCGCCGCGACACCACACACATGCGACAACTCTTAAGGGTATTTATGTTATTTTATTGTGCAATTTAAAAGGCAAATAACCATCTTGTAAAGCTGAGTTTTTTCTACTTAAAAAGCCAATTTCAATAAATTATCATCTAAAAACCTAATAAATATCTTCATAACCTCAAAAATTCAATCTCTCTACTCAAAACCCCTAAATTGGTATAAAAAAACACAATCAAGTTAAATTTTTTTGTCAAGCCCAATCTACTATTTATGGAAAGATAAAAGGCAAAATTAAAACATCCCAATAAAATTTCTCTCATCAAATGGAACCTGTTAACAATATTAACTACTTATTTCATGGTTAAAATTTGGTCAATTGTCAAATTTTTCTCTCATTTGTTGTTTTTTTGATAACTCTTTTTTTTCAAACTCAAGGACTAAAATAAATAAAATTAAGTTCTGGAATAAAATAAAAATTGAAAAAACTAAAGGGACTAAAATGAAAAACAAAAAAAAATTATGAAGGGAAATACTTAGATAATATGTTAAATTTAGTCCCTACATCTTTATTTTTTTTTCTAGGCAACAAAATCAAATTTGTTTTTGTAAAATTGAGCACAAAATAAACATCTCGAATTTTTTTGATTTTCGGAGATGCCTATAGAAAGTTAATAAAAACGTCTTTTAGGATCAAGGATAAAATTTAAAAAATAAACTTGATGACAGAAATAGAAAAAGCCCTGAAAGACTAAAAAAGAGAGGAATTGTTCGGGTGACATTAAACTGTGAAGGAGTCTATAATGCTTTCGCTATGCTTTTTAGTTGTTTTTGTAATGTAATTATAATTTTTATTATAGGATTCTCAATCTTCAAATATTAAGAAAATAAATAAAAATCTCATAAGAATTCCCTGATGCATATTTCTCAATGAATTACATCCAAATTATATATTGCTAAAAGAGTAATATGAAAATATTTCAAGAATTTTATGTACCAGGGTGCATATCGGCGCTTTATAATAAATAATGACACATTCATTAAATTATAATATGAGAATAGTGCATTGCCTCCATCTAAAGTATCAATATTGCTCCTCTTGTGGTAAGAGTTTGATACTAATAGGTTTGTTTTTTTTGTAGTATCTGGTTCGAGCCCCGTGATTACTAATATGATGGTCACTGGAGGCTTACATGGTCTTTAACTTCAGGGCCCGTGAGATTAGTCGAGTTGCGCGCAAACTGGCCCGGACACCCATGTTAATAAAAAAAAAATATTACTCTCTTATAAATAATATCTAATATTTTATATCAATTATGAGAATCAAATCTATAACCTTTTAAAATAATATCATAAAGAAGTTTATCACTAACAAGGGCATTTCAAATAACCATTAAAAAAAATATTTTTCTCAAGTTTTTATTTTATATTTACACTTTAATTAAAAATAAATATAAATTCTTTGTAGCCTTCATTATGCGCAGATCACTATTTATCATCCCATTAACCTCCTTTTGAATTCCGCTGACCTCTTACAGGTGAACACCTTGCTGTTGTTGCTTTGCGAGCTCCAAATTTCATAACATATCGTCCATTAATGGATAATAAAATGTTGAACTCGTGTATACAGTATAATTTTATCTATGCTTAATATTATAACTTATTTTTGAGTTATTTTTTAAAATTTACCTTTTTTTTGTAAAAAAAAACAATAATAATAAGAAGATTGACAATTCAACAAAAACTAGCCAAGGAAGGTCCTAGATGTATACAAAAGAATCAAGTTGAAATTTTTTGACAAAATTTGAAGCCTAATTGTACCCCATTTTATTGGAGAGAAAATATAGATTTAATGTCAAATTAAATGATTATTGGATGAATCTGCATAAAAATTAAGTCTACGAATATAATGAGATTTTTAATAGGCCAATTTGATTTAAACATGAGCCAAATTAAAGTTTTATGTTCAAGAATTAATTAGGTGTAATGACTTAATTATACTTTTAATGGGTCAAATTGGTTGTATTAGAGATTTAATTGGTGAAAAATTAAGTTTGGAAGCTCAATTTGGACTCAATTGAGAATATTAGAATTTTATAAGACCAAACTTAATTTTTATAAAGTCAATTGATTGAAATCAGAGGTAAAATTACAATAAAATCATAGTTTATGGTCAAATAGGGGTTAAATTGAAGAAATTCACTTTCAAGAACTTTTTTTGAAAAAAGGCAAAACTTCAAGGATGCAATTTGGTTGAAGATAGGGGTAAAATTAAAGAAATTAAAAGTTTAATAGTCAATTAAGGGTCAATTTGCATAAATAAAAAACCAAGGACTGCAATGAAAAAAAGTGTTGAAATTCGGGGCTAATATTGAAGTTTGGTGAGGGCAAAATTGCATAAAATCAAAAGTTTGAAGCCAATTAGGGATGCAATTAAAAAAATTAAAAGCTAAAGGAATAAATTGAATTTTGGTCAAATCCCTAAATTAAAACCCCAAAAGCCAAAACGATGTCGTTTCATTTAAGTGAAATGACATGTTTTGATCAAAATGGCGCTATTTAGACCCAAATAGTAACATAAAAAAAAAAAAAAACCAGATGCCTTGACGTTCAGTTACTGTTCATCTTCTTCCACCCTTTGCTTGAAAAGGTTACTCGGGTTGCTACTTTTTAAGAGTATTTAATGCTTCATCTTTCAATTAAACCAAACAAATCATACACTACTATGATAGGCTAACATTGTACTGCACCCCAATGTAATTCTTGCTTGCTAATTTCCCTCACAACCACTGTGGCGCCTCTCCAAAGTGTCCAACTTGACCATCCTATAACAACCTATTTTCACAGACCATGATGATACCTTTAAACAAACAGTAAAGATCATTCCTGCCTGAATCAAAGGCTAAGATTGATTTCCGATAAAGATAAAATATTTCTCTTCCACCCCTTATAAAGTAACAAGAAATTAGAGTGCAAAGTTTGAAAAAAATCAGCCCCTCCCCCTAGTTTTTCATTTGTTAGCCTTTCCTCTCTTCCCCTGCTATGCCTTCGCTGCCATCATCGCCACCAACCTCACATTGGCCCTCTCAACACAATCACCTCCAAGCCACCTCCAAGCCATGTAATCATATTCGTCATCCTCCTCTTGTTTTTCTTCTTCATCTTCTTCTACATGCAAATATGCAGAACGTGAATTATAATTCATGTTATGCATGTACATCTCAGAGGCTTTATGAAAAACTTATATCTATTATGTGACGTCTAAGTGTTTCATGTGGCAGTCATAGTCCGGGTCAGAGAACCAGAACATGAATATTCATGGTTCAATTATCATGCACACCGGTGGATCCAATCTGTTCGTTTCACATACGAAACGAGTGGTAGGATTCTTTTTTATGACATCCTTTTTTTTTTGTATACGAAAATGTTTAACTAACAATAATTTTTTTTAGCAGGCTACAGTTCTAGGATGAGAACTAAGATTGATGAAGCTTTTTATAGAAATTCACATGTGAAATGATGACAGTCGAAAAGGAGTACAACAACTCGTGGATAGCCGAGCTCAGAAGTTCATGGTAAGTTGGACTTTAACAAATTTTTTCTTAAGTTATCATTAATTTTTAAATTAACTAAGTGGTTTTTTATTCAGGAAACACATACAACTGGATTACAGGAGAGATATAAGGACAATCCTTCAACCCATCTGGAGCACGATCAAGGTTTGTGGTTAAAGGGTGAATCATTCGGTGAGCCTGATTGAAATTGAGTTTATGGTATCTCAAACACTACGACAGAGGATTTGCAAACAGGTTGTATTGTATTGACCGTTAGTTCATTGTAATCGATTTTGAGCTCTCAATCTCCAAAGTTCTAGGTGATTGTGCAACAAGAAGTTGAAGCTCAAACGATCTGGTTTACTGCTAAGACAGAACAACTTAATATTGAGATAATTGAATTTATACGATTGTACATAAAGCTATTGTCAAACATGAGGGTACATGTTTTTCACCTCATCACCTGACCGGTCTCGGGGAAGATCCATCTCCTCCTCCTCCAACTCTTGCCCTCTAGACGAGGTTCAAACTAATAATTTTTAAATTTGCAATAAATATTTTTTATTTATTTTAGTTTTAGTTCTTTTAATTTTTTTTAGTTTGTTTAATTGATTAAAAAAAACAATATTAAAGAAATTACATATAGAATTACCGATGGAATAAGTCTGTCAGAAAGTTTCAGAGAGTTGAAAAAAATTGCATGAAATGCCACTCATCATTACGCACAGAATCACCGACGAACTAAAATTCCTCATAGAGTTCCAAAGAGTTTTAAAAAATTACATAACCTTGCCACTAACAACATGTCAATTACCGATGGTTTTAGTCTATTAGTAATTTGAAATAAATCACTGATTAAAATTACAAATGATTTTCTTTGTCGATGATATAACATACTCACCAATGAAATTATTAACGAAATGACGATGGTAAATGTTTTTGTTTGGCACACTTTTTTCATATGGATTTGACGAAATGATCGATGGAATAGAAATCACCAATGATAAGTTTTTTTTAATGAATAGTAATCATTTATAATTCTGTCTATAAATGCTTTTCTAATAGAATTAGTGTCTAAATATCGACGGATGAACAATCCATTGGTAATATGCAAAATTTTGATGGTGATTAGAAGATACAACATCAAGAACCTGTCTTTTGTAATTAAACATGGTAATTTTAGTCGTTACTAGTTGATTTTATTCAATTTTTATTTGTAATCTTATTATCCAAATATTTAAAGAATTGAGGATAAAAACGAGTTATGATAATTCTTATTTAAAGATTATAGTTTTTCCCAAATTTAAAAGCTAGCATATTGAATCAAGATTTACAAAATAAACACACTCTGCGCAACATTGAGTTTCTTGCCTTTTAATCAGAACTCTCTCTCTCTCTAAGAAATATTAGGTTCATTAACGACGACAACAACAAATCCAGTACCAACCAGTCAGAAAAGGCCTATGATTAGATTGGGTCAAGAAAGTTTGAGTTCAGCCCTCGACTTGCTTAAAAACGTTTGAGGCCGAGCACGACCTTAGTGTTTAGATTCAACCTGATCGGCCCCTCACTTTATTTCGAGAGTGGCCCACCAACTCATTGGTCTGGTGGGTGGGCCACCGTATTTTTGTACCCAATGAGAAAGCCGAAGAATAAGGTGGGGAATAGAAATGGCCACCCCATTTCAATAATGATATTTGTTTTTTCATAATGTTAAGAAACTCCATCGGTACAAAACTTTTTTCTTATACCTTTTAATACAATCCCTCTTTTATTAATTAATTCTACTCAATTCATAAAAAGATAATTTATCTAATTTATTCATTTTTTAATTATTAAGATTTTTTAAATAGTATAAAATAATTTTTTTGTTTATTTTAAGAAATTTATATTTTCATATTAATTTGATGAAATTGGAAAATATATGATTTATGCTTTCCTAATTTTTTTCCATGGGAAAATAATAACAAAAAAACTTAGGAAGTTAAGTCTTAGTGTTATAACCCAATTTTGAATTATTCTTTAAAATTCATTTTTTTTTCAAAATAAGAATAAAAATAAAATAAAATAAAGGTCGATAATGTGGAGAAAGCAGGTCAGGGAATACAATTGCAATTTTGAACGAAATTCAAGGCCTAATTATACCCCATTATGCCCAAAAATAAAGAAACAATGCAAATTCAAGTCAAATTAAATGATTATTGGACGAATTTGCATAAAACTAAAGTCTAAGGACATAATTAATTTTTTAATAGGCCAATCTGATTTAATCATGGACTAAATTGAATTTTAATTATACTCAAGAATTAATTTGGGACCAAATGAATGATTTAATTAAATGCAAGGATTTAATTATACTTTAAATGGGTTAAATTAATTTTATTAGGGGCTTAATTGATAAAAAATGAAGTTTGGGAGCCCAATTTGGGCTTAATTGAGAATATTAAAATTTTAAGAGATCAAATTTAATTTTTACCAAGTTAATTGATGGAAATCAGGGGTAAAATTACAACAAAATTAGAGTTCTGGGGTTAATTAGGGGTCAAATTAAAATTTTTACAGCCAATGATCAATTTGTAATAAGCATCCAACTATGAGGGCTTAATTGACAAAAAATCATGGGTGAAATTGAAGAAATTAAAAGTTTAATGGTAAATTAGGGGTTAAATTGCATAAATTCGAGACCAAAAACTAAAGAACAAAAGGTGTGTAAATGCGAGGTTCAAATTGAAGTTAGATAGGGGCTAAATTGCACTAAATCAAATGTTTAAGGTCAATTATGAGTACAATCGAACAAAATTGAAAAATAAAGGACTAAATTGAAGTTGAACAAAAATCCATAATTTAACCCTAAACAACGTCATTTTGCATTAAAAAAAAAGACCAGACGATGCGTTGTCTAATCACTGTTCATTATCTTCACTGATTTTTAGCTGAAAAGCTGTCTGAGTGGCTACTTTTTAGGTGCATTTAATGCCTTGTATGTCCTTGAATGTGACAACTCTTGAATCAAAATGATCACCTAACAATCCTCTATTCTCGGGAAGGCCCGTTCAGGCTAAATGACAACAAAGCAGCCCTAGTGCTGGCCTAAAGTGGCCACCTCAGACAGGCTTGAACTGTCAGATTTGATAGTTCAAGATGACTACTTTAAACCAACGGTTAAGATTCTTCCCAGCTGAATCAAGGGCTGAAAGTTCCCCCCTGTGTAAACAAGAAAACCCTATTCCACCTCCTATAAATAGATGTGGATTTCATGGTCTAAGCATGAAGAAAGTTGGGTCAAAATTAGGCCAAAAAACCAGCCTCTTCCTAGTTTCTGCCACCTCTCTCTCCCCGCCATCCCATCAGCCAACCAGAGCCACCATTAGCTTGTCTGCCACCAAATCCACCACACATTATCAGCGCGACCGCCAGCCGACCTCCACCACGTCTAGAACAACCGCCACTTCTTCCTCTCTCTCACTTCTACAAAATCCTTCTCCTTTCTTCATGATTGACTCCGGTCACTGTTCTTCGCAGCAACGTCGCCAAAACCATCAGCTCAACCTCTTGATCACAACCGGATAACTACCTCCGGTAGCCTTCTCCTTCGTCTGTCTCCATCTTCTGCAACCAAAAACTATTGTTCATGTTTTGAAAATAATTAACACCTTGGGGTGGGCTGGACCGGTTTCATCCCAGCCCAAATGACTGGGCCTAGTCCGCCCACCCCCAAAAAGAAAAAGAAAAAGGATATGTTAAGCCGAGATCGACCTAACCCTACTTTCTTGGGATCGACCCAGTTACTTAGGCCAGCCTAGTTACTTGGGCTGGCCCACCTCACATATTTAATTATATAATATATTATAATATTTAATATTATATATTAAAAAAAAGAAAAAAAATCCAAAAACATTTCCAAAAAATTTCAAAAAAATCCTTTCAAAACAATTTATGATTTTCTCGCATGTGTTTTCTACCAATTTTGCTTAATATTGGACTATATTTTTACAATGTAAGAAACAAACTTGATATTAAAACACTTGGTTTTCTCTGAAATATTTCGAAAAAAAAATTTCAAAAAAAATCTTTAAACTTGTAAATTGATTCCTTTTTTCAAAAACAAAAACAAAAAAATAAAATTTTATTTATATGTATACGACATTATCCTAAAATGTTTTCCAATCATATTTTCATAAAAAATTGCATCTTTCTCATGTTTTGAAAATCCAAGAAAAAAAAGATATTATAACCATTTTATGACCATCCATTAGGGTTTGACCAAATTGTGAAAAAAAAAACCTTTTCCCAATCTTTTTTTAGGGCCCAGATGTAGACTTTAATATCTATGAAGTGTAAACTTACATGATAAAGTACATCCTCAGGTGTTAAAGATACAAGGTGTAAAATAAATGTGATGCTAAAATTTTGATTTTAGAGCGGTTAGAATTTAACCTTATAAAGTAGACACTTTCTCATGAAAAGAGATATACCTTGAACCGTAGATGAGACTCACAAATAGAAACTCAACCTAAAACAACAATCAAATAACAATGCAGCTTACCTTAGGTAGGGTGCACTGGGGGTGACGACTCCTTAACATTAATCATAATTTTATGATTAAACCCAAACTCATTTCCCTTCCCAACAACACAACACCTCATCAAGGAACACGATAAAAGTCTCATCATCGCCAATGACATCGCGGAGCACCCCGCGACACTTAGTTTCCAGCTTTTTTTTTAATACATGTTTTTATATAAGGATGTCATATGCAGGTCCTATAATTCTTGGTCCTAGTTTTTAGGGCTTTATTTATTAATTTTTATTTACAAGTAATAAAATTTTAAATAGTCTCCCGTATAAGGAAGGTGTTGCTGATTTTTTTAAAATAGAAATGTTATTACCTCTTTTAATCCTTTAATTTGTGTAGATACCAAAGGGAAAGTCATTAGTGCATAATATGGACATGAGCATTTCTAGTTCTTCTAGCATCTCTTTTGATAACCATGAGTCACTAAGTATCGACCATGAACATGCACCTAAGATATAGTTACCGTTTCCTGACGTAGGCTCGTCAAGTGCAATTTTGCTTTATAGAGAGGGTGTCCATTCTGAATGGGATTTATATACTTGGAAATACATTGCTTAGTGGAAACTCAAACACTAAATGCAAATTTGTTTTCCTTTCTTGCATGATTAAAAATAAACAACATTGCATAATTTTTGAAAAATTAATTTCAATTAATGAATGAAATTTTAAGTTTACAAATATGGATGCTGCTTATATGATAACATCAATAATGAAATTATTGATGAAAATGTTATTGTGTTAGTGGAGTCCAATTTCTAAAAATCTTGAATGAAAACCTATGATTGTTGCATGGTTTAGAAAGTTCAAGGTTATCATATACTTCATTTTTTTTTCTTTTTATTATTTTAATTAGGTTAGTTTTTTTAATGTTAATGAACTAATTCTTTTACAAATTTGACATGCACAGAAAATTTTCACTAGGATAGAGTTGCAACGTTGTTGTTAGTAGGGTTTGAGAGAATCACAATGCAATTAGGTAAAATTGAACTATCAATGTCATATTTTTTTTTATTTAAATGTTAAAATTTTATTTTTTTTATTATCTTTATCAATAATTTATTTATACGATATAGGTTGCGTGATTTTTGGTATGAGGGGTAAAAAAAGCAAAAAAATATGCTAGAGAAAAAGTTCTTCCAAGCTATGGAAACGTGGCGGTTTGAAGGGATTTCAAACCTCCGTACATCTCAAAGGCTATATGAAAAGCTTATATCTAACACATGACATCTGAGCATTTCATCCGGTGGTAGCAGTCTAGGGCGGAGAACCAGAATATGGAGATTCATGGTTCAATTACTATCCACACTAGTGGATCCAATCTATTCATTTTGTATACAAAAAGAGTGGTAAGATTCTTTTTTATGACATCTATTTTTTTTTTAAATTGTTGTTCTATATGAATATGTTTAACTAACAATAATTTTTTTTTGTAGGCTACAATTCTTGAACGAGAACCAAGACTGATGAAGCTTTTTATAGAAACTCATATGCGAAATGATGATCGTCAGAAAGTCAGAAAGGGGTGCAACGACTCATGGATATCCAAGTTCAAAAGTTCATGGTAAGTTGGATTTCAATAGCTTTTTATTAAGTTATTATTTTTTTAAATTAACTAATTGGTTTTTTTTTTATTATTATCAAGGTAACATATACAACTTGATTGCATGAGAGATACGAGGATACTCCTTCGACCTATCTGGAACACGATCTGGATTTATGGTTTGAAGCATTTAGTAAACCTGATAGAAATTGGGTTTACAGTATCTCAAACACTGCAATCGAGGATTTGCGGACAGGTCGTAGTGTATTGACTGTTGGTTTATTGCAATCGAGTTCAAACTCTCAATCTCCAAAGTTCCAGGCAATTGTACAACAAGTTAAAGCTCAATTGACCCGACTTACTGCTGAGACATAACAACTTAATGCTGAGACAATTGAACTTAGACTATTGTACATAAAGTCGTTGTCAAACATAGGTGGTACATGTTTTTCATCTTATTGCCCACACGGTCTCGGTGAGGATCCAACTCCTCCTCCTCCTGCAACTTTTATCCTTTAGATGAATTGTATTCAACTTGATAATTTTTAAATTTGTAATAAATATTTGATTTTCCTTTTTATTTTAGTTTTAGTTCTTTAAATTTTTTTAGTCTGTTTATTTGATTTTTTTTAAATATTACAGATAGATTTATCGATTGAATAAGTCTGACATAAAGTTCTTGAGAGTTGAAAAATATTACATGAAATGCCACTCATCATTATGCACAAAATCACCGACGGACTAAATCCCTCATAGAGTTTCAAAGAGTTCAAAAATATTACATGACCTTGCCACTAGCAATATGTTAATTACTGATGGTTTCAGTTTATCGGTAATATGAAATAAATCACTAATGAAAATTAAAAAAAATTTCTTTGTTGGTGATATAACATACTCACCAATAAAATTACCGATGAAATGGTGGTGGTAAAGTTTTTTGTTTGGCGCACTTTTTCCATCTGTAAATTCATCGATGTTTATATTACTGACGGAATGATCGATTATAAGTTTTATTTATGAATAGTAATTGTTTATGATTTCGTCAATAAATATTTTTTCTACCAGAATTAGTGTCTAAATACCAACGGAACAATCCATCGATAATATGCAAAATTCTGGTGGTGATTAGAAGGTGCCATATCAAGAACCTCTCTCTTGTAATTAAACATGGTAATATTTTTAGTCATTACTAGTTGACTTTAATTCAATTTCAATTTGTATTCTTATTATCCAAATATTTAAAGAATTGAGGATAAAAACGAGTTATGATAATTTTCATTTGTGCTACGCTGTCGAGCCTTTTTTTTCTTAAATTAAAAATGATTTTGAAGTAGCGCAAATGCTTTTTGAAAAAGAAAAAAGATATATGATTCAAGTCATAGACCGAATTGGGTCAAACAAGTTGGTTTTATTTTAATCAGATGATAAAAAAAGTAAAGACAACAAATAGACCAAATTAAAAAAAAATGATAATGATAACCTGAAAAAAAAAGTATATTTTTTATAAAATGGGATAAATAATATAGCTCAATTCTAAACCCATTAAATACAGAAGGAAAAAATTAGATAAAAAAACATCTCGAGTCAATTCGAGTTAGCATCAAGGGATATGCCAACCTGGATTAAACCACCAAACCCGTAGCCCAAATCATGAGATCAAGATAACTTGGTAGAAAAGAAAACATAAAAAATCATAAATCTAAAAAGAAAATAAGGAAAAAAAAGGATGTCAACAAGCATTAACATTTTAATCCCATGACCCAAGGCATTAGACCAGAAGCGTCCTCCCTATAAAAATCACGAAGTCCAATTCCGAACCAATTAAATGTTGAAGGATTAACTTGGAAAAAATATCAATTACATAAAAGGGTCTAAAATAAAAATGACAATTAAAAGAATGGAGATTAAATTTGAAATATAAAATAAATTTTATTTTTTATTAAAGGGTAAAATTGAAAAGATAAATTATTTGAAAAAAGGACAAAAGAAAATCAAAAGAATGAGGATCAAAATTGAAATAATTTTTTTTCGATTGAAGGATGAAATTGAAACAAAAATCAACTCAACAAAAGACCCCAAAAAAATCAAAAGAATAAGGACTGAGTTGAAAAAAAATGTAATATATGGCAAATTGGGATAGAATGATGAAATTGAAAAAAATAAAATTTCAACAAAAGAACCAAGAATAAAAATTAGAAATTAAAAAAACAAGAAATGAAGTTGAAATGCCAATAAAGAAGGCCAAGTTGTAATTTTTTAGGAAGGAAAAAGAGAGAGAGAGAAAAAAGCTCATTAGCAACAAACTAGACCACCACCGTTGACATGCGTATCATTATTAGAAAAATGATGCAAAGACGCTTCTAATGACCCACAAAAGAGCATTTTTGGATGTTGAGAGGCATTGTTTATGCCTAACCTTTTTGTTTTATTTTTTATATTTGGTCAATTACAAAATTACTCTTAAATTGTCTTGATAATAACAAGAAAATCATTGGGAAAGGATGAAAAAGCCCCTTAATACTAGTTTTATAACTTTTCTTTTCATTTCACTATGCATTGTTTTATATATATATTTAGTAAAATACCAAGTTACCCCTCAACTGAATTAATAATAATAATAAAATAATTGTGAAAATACTGAATTGCCCCTTGATGACAATTTTTTTTTTTTTTGCTTTCAATAGTCTTTTGGTCATTTAACTATGCATTTGAAACAAAAAATAATTTATTTATCCCTAATTAATTTGGTGATGACAAATGAAACTTATGAAAAGACCTAAATTTTTGTAGAAGGTAGTGTTAGGTTTCATGAATGGAAAGACAAAACTATAATTACATTTATAGTGAATAGTGATTTCATGTTTTAGATTTTGTTAATATAAATAATAAATTATTATCAAATTAAATGAAATTATTTTATATCAAATGAAAAAAAATGATAGAGAGAAAAGTCCTCTTTTATAAATTAAAAGGTACGTGCACGTTAATAATTTCCTTGGATATACGATTTGGTTGTGTCTTATTAATCTTGGATATGGACATAAGAGGCATTTTAAGATTAAAATTCTCCCTTTGAATTATCTTTTCCCCGCAACTTATTTTCCATCTAGTTATTTCCCCTTCATCTTCTCTCTCTCTCTCTCTCTCTCTCTCTCTCTCTCACACACACACACACACACACACACACACACACACACACTAACAACAGCACAAAACATCTAATTAAAGTTCCAATATCCTTATTCAAATAAAGATATCACTCTTATAAGTGATCACAATTGTTTATTTTATATCTCCTCCACGTCACAAAACACTAAAAGATTGTATACTTAACACTAATTATATCAAAATATATAATTGAATATTATACTTAAATTGAAACAATGTTTAAGTAATTAGAATATGATTTGCTTAGAAATTTATTACTGTAAAGGATTAATTATTTGTTCTTAAGATTTTATTGCACATCTCTTTATGCAAATAAAATAATATCAATAAATCTTTCATGATTCCAACAATAATATCATTTTTAAACAAAGTTCATGAACTTTGAAAAATATAACTTGACATCTCTACTACAATATAACCTAAGCTCTAGAATATAAAGAAAAAATAGAAGAAAAAGATAGAGCTTGAAACTAAAGAGAATAAGCTAAAAAACTAAGTCAAAGAAGAGTTTGGAAATCTATTAAACACTCTTTCATTCAATTTCTTTTTATAATGTATTTTGAAATCAAAATTGATATAGAATAAATTATGATAACCAAAATTAATTCTCTCCATTTATCAGCTTTACTAACCTATCACAAAATAAAATTAATTTGACTATTTTTAGCTTTAAAATATGACTTTTTTGTATTAAATATGTATTAACTTTAAATTATGAATAAAATTTTTGATGTTTTTAAATAACAAAAAAGGATTAACTCTTTCAACCAGGAACTTAGACTTTAACTTGGGTCAACCACTGGATCTTGACCTAGATTAAGTTTAAAAATTATTATATTGTTTTTATCATTAAAATAAATAAATAAAAAACATGCTGAACATGATTTGGCACTAAAAAACAATGAAGAATGCCACCCATGAAAATGAAAATAACAATTGAGTGAAATTCAAAATCATTAATGTATTTCGTACAAGGAGGTGAGACTTAAATCAGGAATAGGTTTTTTTTTTCTTCTTCTCATATTTGTGTGTATAGTCACTTATATAAACACCACACATATGTTGAAATTAGAGTAAATTATTTTAATTTTTGTATTTTTTTTATAATTTTGCAAACGAATCCTTATAGTTTTTAACTTTTGATCAAAATTATAGTTCTTTTTATTTTTTATTTTTTATTTTTTGAGTTGATGATATGTGGGAAATTTTTGCATGCCTCATGTATCATCTTGATATGTAATTGTTTTTTAATATTTCTCCGTATGTCTTATGTATTCATGGATTTGATGTTGTTATTTTTTTTTCTTTTCTTTCTGCATCATCGTGCAAGGTTTTTATTGCAACTTTAATGCTTACTATTTTGAGCTTTATTATTCTTCAACCAACGCAATTTCAAGTCATATTTCTTGTGCTCACATATTCTACAGTCTGCAGAGAGGCCTTCTGTGGTCGCTGAAATTGTTAAGCTTTGCAGGACAGTAGAGTTTTAGTTTCACGTTTTTCATGATAAATAATGGATCGATCATGTCTCGGTCATCCGCATCTCTCTTCACCGCGGGTTCATAAATATTTTTTAATATTAAAAATATATTCTAACAATGATAATCTAAAATAAATCGAGTTAAATCTACTAAAATACAACTTGGATTATAAAAACTAAAAAAATAAAAAATAAAAAGAAATTATAAAATTTAAGGTCTTTTAAATATTTCTATAGTTTTATTTAAACATATAAATTTGTAATGAATATTTGGATTTTATATTATTCATTTTTTTATATAGTTGGATTTTATACAAATCTATTTTTTTTCTTTTTTTGTTCAAAAGATTTTTTTAAAATATATTTTTTAATTATTACTGACGGACACAATATGTTGGTACATTCCAGAGAGTTTGAAACAATTTACTTCATATACCACTACAACACTGTTAAATCATTGACAGAATAATTCCGTTGGTATTTTACAGAGGGTTGAAATAAAATTATAATAAATACCACTATCAATCACCAATGAAATAATTCTGTCGGTATATTAAAGCGGGTAATTATTTTTGACGCGCATTGTTTGTCTGTAAAACCACTAGTGTTTTTTTTACCGATATAAATGCTGACAGAAATGAAATTACTGATGAAAGGTTTACTGATGGATGATTTTTCTTTGTATATCTGTTAGTAAAATTTTAGCCGATAGAATTATAGTATAAATACCAATAATTTTTTTTATTAATAAAACTATTAAATATAATAATAATAGGTCGGATCGAGTTAGATAATACAAATATTAAAAAGTGATTGAAATTGTTTTTTTTTTTTGCCCTAGAAAGTGTCGCAAAGAATGGTTTCTAGAAATGATTGGTAAATCGATAAGACAAAAAGTACTTCTTTACCTTCAAATCCTTCAATAAATGCCCTTCTATTATCTTTTTTGCACATCAATTATTGTTGTTCTAGTTGGTGGATTAATTATTCCATCATAAATAACTTGTCAATACTTGTTAGATTTTAAAAGCTTTTTTTAATAATATCCTCCAATGATCATAATGTTCATGAAATGGTTTATTAAATAAAGTTTTCGAAAGCCATGGGTTTTTGGTTGTTGGAGTAGTTGTCATTGTTAAAGGAGAACATGTTGCTATGTTTTAAAGCTGTCACTACCAATGTGTTGTGGAGGCTGATCTACTGCCATGAAAGGTCGCTATTATTATTGTATTTTGGAGGCTGATAGGCTGCTATAGAAAACACGACCCGTGAAAATAACAAGTGAGTGAAATTTGAAGTCATTAGTGTATTTCGTACAAGGAGGTGAGACTTAAATCAGGATGGAAATAAAATAAAAATAATTTTTTTTCATATTTGTGTGTATAGTCACTTATATAAACACCACACATATGTTGAAATTAGAGTAAATTATTTTAATTTTTGTATTTTTTTTATAATTTTGCAAACGAATCCTTATAGTTTTTAACTTTTGATCAAAATTATAGTTTTTTTATTTTTATTTTTATTTTTTGAGTTGATGATATGTGGGAAAGTTTTTCATGCCTCATGTATCATCTTAATATGTAATTGTTTTTTTAATATTTCTCCATATGTCTTATGTATTCATGGATTTGATGGTGTTATTTTTTTTCTCTTTTCTTTCTGCATCATCGTACAAGGTTTTTATTGCAACTTTAATGCTTACTATTTTGAGTTTTATTATTCTTCAACCACCGAAATTTCAAGTCATATTTCTTGTGGTCACATATTCTACAGTCTGCAGATAGGCCACCGTATGATCCCTCATTCGCCACTTCACTTGAATGTAAGGAGGACACACATTAACATTTTTTTTAAAAAAAAATATTTAAAAATTTAAATTTACCAAACTATCATTGACAAAATCTAAAAATAACAATAG
>Ga0307516_10003362_pt1 | contig 20684 bp, 23 predicted proteins | sample 19_EM_MG_FD_203310 | JGI IMG/M metagenome (GOLD analysis project Ga0307516, IMG submission 203310) | Populus trichocarpa ectomycorrhiza microbial communities from riparian zone in the Pacific Northwest, United States - 19_EM | ecosystem: Host-associated > Plants > Roots > Unclassified | place...
TGACGCCGTGCGTCGTTCGTTCGGCGTTGAGGATGAGGGGGTCGTTTTTCTTTGAGACTTTGATGCCGTAGGCGGCTGCTGTGGCCGCGGCTCCGACCAGACTTGTGGATGTCGTGATTCAGAGAGAGGGTAGAAGATAAGATAGAGTATCTCACTCGCGGTTGTGTTGCATGAAATCTTCGGGGTCGGATAGGAAGATAGGGAGGTACTCCCGGACGGCGCGTAATACATGCGGCTGATAGTGGGAGGTCTGGGAGGGGTGGAATTCTGATGGTGGTGATTCTTCACATGAGGTGTGAGATCTAGGGCTTTTGTACTCACCTTGATGGAAAAGCGACCTGCGACGCTTCCAGCCAAGGCCGTATTGATGATGAGCAAAGAAAACACTACCGCCCATCCTGGTATATGTACCGCCTGAGTATAGACGACTCTGGGATAAAAGATACGGAACTCACAGGTCGCGGAGCATGACAGATACAGGTCTGTGTAGTATAGTAGTGTGTTCCACGTCGGTCAATGCACCACAAACAAGCCCATGATCTACAGTACCTGTCAGAGTATATCGTAGCTCGCTTTTCGAGGAGCTCCCTGGCAATCCTATAAGAGTTAATGATGATATAACTCCTCCCAAATACGTCGATGTGAATGATGCCAGAGTCTAGAACGTGGCAGTGAGCGACGATGAAGATGACCTGGAACGAAAAAGGCCTGACTGCATTCCTTGCCCCATCGCGCATAGGTGACCCATGCAGCGTCATTTGGCATAGAGAGGCCATTTCCGACGATGGGAAGCTTCTTGGGGCCGGGCGGGAGTCTTGAAAGGTTCCTCGTTCCATATCTGTGTAGGAAGACAAGTCGGATTAATATTCCGACGACGAGTGTAGCTGGGATCCTGATGATAATGCGCCATAGTAGCTCGGGGACGACTAGGATAGGGAAGTTAGGTATCATGGGAATCTCGAGGAGATGAGTAATATGGCATACAGTATTTATGCTTTTGCTGCTATCACTGACAATTTAGTGATGAGTCCCGGCCCGGCTCAAAAGCCCAGCCCGAGCCATCACCACGGCTAGCGGGGGGTGGGGGCCCGGCTTCTCCTTTCTGAAAGCCCTGAGCGCCCGGCTCGAGCCCCGGCTTTCGCATGGAAGAACATTTCCGGATATACCCAGGCTCCTAAAACCATCCCCTCGTCCCCTTCATACGGGTTCGAATTCATACTTATGTGTGGTGTGACGCAATGTTACTTATGTCATCGAGATTAGATAACAACAATCAAAATGAACCAAACAAACAGAACGGACCCTAGGAGCCTGGGATAGTTCGATCATCGGCCATCAATGCATCAACCGTTTCCAGGTACAACTGTGCAATCGGTTGCCCTGGTCTTAACTTCGCTGTTGAACCATTTTCGAACACTCTCGCTGCTGAGCCTGTCCGCCATCGTGCGCCCCGGTGGCTCTCCCTCCTTACCCTTGTTGGTGCTCGCTTACTATGGCCCTTCAATTTAGATCCTTTTGAGGAATTCGGGCAGAAAAGCTGTTCTCTTTTTTTCAGGTCAGGACCTTCAACTCACCGAGTAAGTGTTTACCACTCATCTCTCTCACTCACAAAACTTCACCCACCCAGGGCCTCACTGGAACTGACTGGCTGGAACACGCAGACAGTAACCATGTCTCGTTAACAGCGGCGAAGAGATAACTGATGAGGAAACTGCGGAATGACCCGAATCACGCACCAAGGCCTTGAAGAATGGTTGGTCATAGTCCCCACACCGCTATTTTGACCGTTATTCTGATTGGTCCAACAACAGGGTCTCACAATGCCATGAAACATGGCGTCCAACGCTAATGTGCTAGGAATCGATGGTATCAAGGCCACGAGTGCTGCTTGTGATGACTCCATAATGAAATGACGACGACGGTGCATTCTTGTTTGAATGTCTGTAATCCACGACATACCATCTTTTTTAGAACTGGGCCCAGGCCCCGGCTCAAGCCCAAGGCTCGGGCTCGGCTGACAGCTTTGACAGCTCACGGCCTGGCTTGAGCCCTGGTAACCCCGAGCCTCATGAGTCACACGCGTATCTCGTTCTGGAAGTTTGAACTTCTCATGTGATGACCGTCAGCTTCGCCTCCAGTTCTGTAGAGCCTGCCACGGCGCATCAATGCAACCTCGAATCTAATTCTCCCGCTTCCATCAACTTCCATCACGACGACGATGGGGATGGGAGTTGGTAGTGTGCTGGCAGTCGGCCGGTGACGGTAGTTCAGTTGTGGCGTTGGGGCGCTCGTGGTTCGCCGGCAGTTGGCTGCGTCACTTCGGGCGCTTGGCGTCGAAAGTTGTCGGCATGCGCTCACGGCTGGTCGTTGTCATCGCCGTGAACGACGGGAAGACCACCCAGAGAACCCCGGTATCAAAAAATAGATATTGGTGGTGTGATCATGCATCTCGGAACAAAAACTTTCTCTGCAATCGTCTGGGCCTCATCATGTCAAGTCTTGAAGAAAGGCCTACACTAGTACACGAATGGAATCAAGGCATACGGTACTCGTCGCGCCCAATTTTCCCATTCTTGTTTAAACTGGTCCTTCAGCAGCTCGTCCTCCAGTGGAACCCTCCGACATACTGAAGCAGTGACGCCCAATGCAGCTGCCATGACCCCAAAGGCGACCGTGCTCCCTGGAAGCGTACCCAGTACCCCTGATTCCCTGAGCCACGCGCCGCGAGACGTGTACCAAAGGATCATCCCAATGTTTATGAGCAAGGCTCCGGTGTAACTCGGGTGGCGTATGATGCTATATGGCCCGGTAGTCACCAATCGGTGTCCCTTGCGAATGCTGACCTGGAATGTGAAAAAACGATCCAAGGTGCGATAGCACTGAAAGCGAAGAAGCCCCCCGCCAATGATGAAGACCATCCCGGTTGTAGATCGCAGCGTCAGTTCAACGCCAGTTGAATCATTTCGGATCAAGAAGGCGGCGGGCATGAACGACAAAAGGAATGAAAATCCTGGTAGCCTATGCGCAACGATGATTGCAATTTCAGAGGCGGCGGCTAACCACCAGGAGACCTGCGAACTATGTCAGTCCCTCACCTCGGCCGATGACGACAACTCCCTCACCTTCATGGCCGGGAAGAAGTACTGGACTGCACGGCCTATCAAGCGATCGGACATCATGGTTTTAACCTTCGTGGGACGTTCGCTTTCCGGGGCCGGAGGATTCGGAGGGGTGACAGAGACATGCAACGCGAGCGTAGTCGCTAGGATAAACGGGATTTTGAGGATAGGAAATATCATTGGGATTTCGAAAAGCCAGGTTAGTCCAAACTTGCTTGCAGCGGCATACATATACTTTTCCTGTCAAAGGTCCTGGGGTCCATCTGATGGATCTATCCGAGCGTGCGCGGTGCACTGCCCGCACCCTTTTTTAGGTTCTTCTTTGAAAGTTCTTTCGTACTAGTACTATGGAATCATGGATCAACTCCGGATCTTATTTAACAGTCTTGTTTAGCTATCACCGAGTCGATCGCACTGGAAGGGCCAACGGCGACGTATCATCGCCGGAGAAGGCGGAAGAAACCCTCTTGTGCTTCACAGTCTTGCTGGCCTGTGTTCAAGCTAATGCCAGTAGACGAGAAATGCCTTCGAACGAAAGGGCCGTGGTGCCGGTAAAGTATCGTCAGCGCTGGTCGTCTGTAAGAACTAGTAGGTCGTAATTCAACATCTTGACACGGATGCTCAATCCGGTGAGAATCGGTGATTACATACGCCATGATCCTCGAGTCCGTTCCACCGTCTGGGGATGAGGTGATAAATATCGACACCGTCGGAAGCGCTGCCTCCATTGGCAATGTCGAATGCAAAAACAAAAATGTGCATTGGGATGAGGGCACTGAGCAGCTCGGATCCCTCGGCGGTGACATTAACGTCTTGGGATGCGTCTGATATAAAGGATTACTTTTCGGACTGAACAAAGTGAAGTATAAGCATCGGAATAAGCTCGATGGTAAGCAGGCAGCTTGGGCTGAGAAATCATATAAAGGCCACCGAACATTCCCGGAGCCTGAATCAAAAGGGATCTTGTGGCGAACGGGGTGGTTCCACGTTCAACCCGGAAAGTTCGGTTTTGAGGCATACAAGTTACGTACGAATTACGTTTTTGTTCACAGCCACACAACAGCATCTTATCAGCCGGCCCTCGCCCTCTGCGGAGCCACAAGCCTGCAGGTGCCTCGTCATCGATCTCTCCAGGCGATCCAGAGCAGAGCTCTCTTATATTCACGCTGTGGGGGACGGTTGATAAAGAAGCGATCAAGCATTGTTTAGCCACTGCCATTGCGGGCACTGTCAATGCTGTAAATCTAATATCCGTTGTGGACGAGACATGCTCTGATCTTGATGATAGACCGGTGTTGGAGAGTCCGTTCTGCTTTGTGTCTTTTCGATATAATCTCACCATTATCATCAGCTTGACTTTGGGCGAAGGCTACGGCTGGCTGACCGGAAGGCACCGGCCATCGACAACCTCGTGCACGTGCAGGTATGTCACCAACCTCTCGACACGCTCCTACTAGGCTAACATTCAAACCCTCCAGGCAACCATCATCACAGCATCCCGCTCCATCATCACCAGCAGCAATCCGTCATTTCAGGCAGAAGTTGTTCATCTGCATAAGGTTGCCCTCATACATACTCGACTAACCTTACTGTATTCAATTACGGGCGACTCAAAAATCCTCTCGGGACTCAACGTCTATCAAAGGCCGTCATGGTGGTTAGCGGCTCCCTCTGAAATTGGGATCATCGTTGCGCATAGGCTACCAGCAATGTGATCCCTTTCGTCGTTCATGCCTGCCGCCTTCTTGATCCGAAACGATTCAACTGGCGTTGAACTGACACAGCAATGTACTATCGGGATGGTCTCCATCGTTAGCCCAGGGCATCTTCGCTTTCAGAGCTATCGTACCTTGGGTCGCCATGATCTGGCGGTGCGTGGCTCGGGAAATCAGGGGCCTAGGCTACCTTTCCAAATTCCAGGGAGCACGGTCGCCTTTTGGGTTATGGCAGTTCTATCCAGCGTCACTGCCTCAGTGTGTTGATGGGTCCCTTGGAAGACGAGCTGACGAAGAACCAGTTTATGTAAACAGGAATGAGAAAATTGGGCACGACGAGTGCAGACGAATAGCGTATGGTTCCATTGAATGAACTTATGAAGAGAGAATATCGCGTCATTGCCTGTCGCTTTTATTTTCTATAGGATTCCCAGAATTAAGAGGTGCCAATGAGGCACAACCCAGGCGATTGCAGAGAAAGTTTAAGTTGTTCCAAGCAAGAATTGAACTCGACGCCAATTCGAAGCTAGCCAAATCTAATTTGACACTCCGACTGAGTACGTTTCCGACAACAGCCATCGACGCGAAACGACAGCACCCACTGACAAGTCAGCGGCCTGCTACCACCGAACCACCAGCAACGGAGCCTCCGACGGGTCACCACCAAGGGACGGATTCCCCTCCGAGACCACTAAGTCGTCGATGAGGAAATTTCGTTGCACTCGCGACCACCACCTCGCACTAGACAAGGAAACCCACCACGTCTTGGCAAGTACGCAGGGGAATAGGTAGAGGTAAGAATCTTCGTCCCCATTTCCTCTTGTCTCAACCACGAAGCGTGCCTCGTACTTCACAGCGAAACAGCATCGGTAGCGATAGCTCTCGACGTACCCTTCCGGTCCCACAACACCGGAAGGGAACCTGGTTCAGTGGCAGCGCCTAGCGAGGAGAGGGACACATCGGTAGTGTAGTGCCTCTTTGAACAAAGACGCCTATAAGGATAGGTCAGACAGACAGTGGAGTTCAAGGCACACCACGGGGAACCACAGATCCGGCGGAGGAGTCGGAGAGCGGCAGAGGTAGGGAATGTGAGTTTTATCATCAAATTGTAGCGGATGTCCGAGATCCTGAACCATACTATCCAGGATGATTGGTACGGATACTACGCCATCCAAAAGGTACCATTTATCCGGCCAACACATTTCCCGCCGACAAGGGTTCATTCCAATTTCAATACGTAGGTCTTTCAATCACGATCGGGCTACCCGCGTCGGTGAAATGTTCTCTTCTGGCATCCTGTGTTTACTTCGGTTTTAGGGAGAGGATGTCCACGACTTCAATCCAGTATGAATGCCGAGGACTTCCTGGGCTGCGATTTCGTGTTAGGTGACGTGAAAAAATGTAGTTCCCTAATCATTCGAAAAGTAACGTTTTGTAACGCGATTCTTATGTACTGTAAATGCCTCATGTCTGAGTCAACGACACCACTTGCTATCCGTGCTGACACAGCAGATTATAATTAGAGCAATTCGACTCTGCAAGTGGAGAAGCCCGGAATTCCCGCAAGAAGTTAAACAAGTTTTGCTCGACTCGGACACTCCACTCGTATCCTATTGAATCTGGCGAAAGGCGCCGAGATCCTGAAGCACATTAACCGTGACGCACCGTCCACCTGGTGCTTCAAGCAAGGGTCGAAGTCCGTGACCATCCAGATGATGTAGCGATTGAGGCCGAAACTTTCGGTGCGTGTAAGTAAGTCATTTCGGAACCGGTCGTCCAATATTAAGGATCCATTGTTTCAAGGAATTTGGAGGATATCTGGGTATTGAAAATCCCCACCCATTCCACCCGTCCCACGAGTCCCATCTATCCCACAGATGCACAGATGGGTTCCGATCATCGAGTAATTAAAGTATTCACTAGGGGACTGTACTAAGTACTATATGAACGACGGAAACATTAGTATTTGTTATTGCAACTTGAATCATGGTTCTCGCCTTTTCCGGTGTGGACGCCGCGATCGTGGCGTATCGAGAATTATTTATTGTATCTGTTGTGCGGGGATGGGAGGGAATTCATGGAACGGGTGGGAGAGACGGGACTTGTAGGACTTTCCAAATCCCAGATTTCCTGGGAATTTGCACACCCAAATTTCAACCAGTTCCGAAAGCCCAGTGCCAAGGCGGTCGTAGTAAGCTCCACAAGTTGAACCCAAAACTTGACAGCCGGCTCAGAGCCGACCGTATATTGACTGGCCGTACTTGAATTACTTTAGCTTACGAACCAACCTGAATTCAACCCAAAAGTAAAACGCCTAAATTGAGATCCTGGGCTAAAGTTGGTCCTGAGAAGTACAGTGGAAAGCATGATGTGCTACGAGAATAAACAACCGGTTTTCAAGTACGGGTAATGATGTATGTAAAGGGAACTGAGTTTGACGTCTGAAATTCGAGCATAGGGGATGGACAGTGAAGCGAGACCTATTATAGAGCAGGATATAACCTGAAATTGTGGATGAGAACGCGGCAGGTTCATCGAATGGAACGAGAAAGGCATACCATGCGTCTAATACACCCCTGGGATTAAGCAATACGGCACTCGTCGCGCCCAATTCTCCCATTCCGTTTTGAACAGGTTCTTCAATACCTCGTCCTCTAAGGGGATACGCCGACGTAACGAGGCAACGACACCTGATAACATGATCAAGACCACAGAGGCGATCATTCGCCCAGGAAGGGTATTGAGCACCGCCGATTCCCTAAGCCATATTCCGGGTGAGCTGAAATGAAGAATGATGCCGATGTAGAGGAACAAGATCCCCGTGTAGCTTGGGTGGCGAACGATACCGTATGGTCCAGTCGTCACTAATTCGTGACCCTTGCGGATGCTGACCTCAAATGTGAAAAACCGACCCAAGGCACGATAGCACTGAAGGCGGATGAGCCCTGCGCTAATGATAAAGGCCATCCCGATAGCAGATTGAAGCGTCAGGTAAACCCCATTCGAATCATCTCGAATCAAGAAGGCGGTGGGCATGACCATGGAAAGCGATGAGAACGTTGGTAGCTCTTGCACAACGATAGTTGCAATTTCACAGAGGGCCGCTAACCAAAAGAAACCCTATGAGTCGTGTCAAATCTTCATCCTTACGATGACGATAATCAGGTATCTTACCTTCAGGACGGGCAGTTGAGACTGCGCGAGCGACAGAAACTGGTCGGACAACCTGGTGCTGATTATGGTCGGACGTTCATTGTCTGGTGGCGAAGGGTTTGGAGGAGTGTAGCCAACATGCAACGCGGTCGTAGTTGCGAGGATGAAAAGGATTCTGAGCATATTGCGGTTGGTGGAAGTGGGTGAAAACCCGAGCCTTTTATCCATTTCATATGTACTCCTAAAAATGAATCGAGGTTCGCATGGAACGCCGTATCACCTCTTGCCTCAAGTTAAGAAAGAAGCGGCGGTCCCTATGTCAGAAGACCGCGCTGGTGGCTATCGCTAATCAATTGGGGCGAGAAATCGGGGCAATCGGAAATACAAGTTGAATCTTGATAACAAGCCTAAAGGGTGAAACGGGAATGGGAAATTTGGGGCCGGAGATGAGAACACATACCACACAGGAGCTCAGAGGATGAAATAGTGGTTAAGCCCCGCATCTGCTTTAATTTTGAATGATCTCATAACGGTCGCTGGGCCCGTTGTTGGAAACAAACAACCATCAACCCAGTTCCTGCGTCCGTTCTTCAAGCAAGCTTTCGCGTCGGATAGCTTCTTCGCAGAAGTTTGATGACCTTTTGCTGTAGGAAAGATCTTGCGAAAAAAACTCATGAATTATGGGCGCATCTGAACAATTCAGGTGTCTGGTCATCGACAACCACGAAGATACATTCAGAAGTACGGTCTCCACCACACCCTTGAAGTCGACGTGACAAAGCTGCATGAGCACAATAAGTATATCGGCAGAAAGATGATAAACGAAAGCTGACTTATACACAATTGATGCAGTGCTGTCGCGTCGGTTGGTGGTTGCTAGCGGGTAGCTGCGTCGTTTCAGGCGCTTGGCGTCGAAATTTGCTCACATCTGGTCGTTGTCGTCATCGTGCAGGACGTCCAGCGTGAAAGTGATGAGCCGCACAACTGTATTCAAAGAATCGAACTCAGTCGGAGATCCCCGGTGGTAAAAATAGGGTCGAAGGGAAGCCATCCCCGCGCTTTTTTGGGACGCGTACCCAGATGGAGTTCAATTCTAGCCTCTGGAATCGTGTGGGTTGGTATTAATTTTTGAGATCATATTTGAAAAATATGTGAAATAACACCTGAAACCGGCAGGTGAGGATACGAATCATACGATACTCTTGATTCAATGGAATGCGAAAGGCATACACTATTTGTCTAGTACACCAACAGACATAATAAGCCATCGATGCCCAATGCAAATCCCACGAGCACCAAGACGACGGTGCTCCCGGGAAGCGGGTGGCATACGACTCGGATGTTGTAAGGTCCGGTAGCTATTCACCAATTGGTGTCTCTTGCGAATCCTGACCCCGATTGTGAAAGGCAACCCAGTATTAATGTACGGTAGTACTGAAAGCGAAGAAGCCCCTCGCTAGTGATGAACGCCATCGCGAAAGTAGTTCAATGCCAGTTGAATCATTTCGGATCACGAAGGCTGCGGGCATTAACAAGGCATGAACGACGAAAGGGATGAAAATGCTGGAAGCCAATAGGCAACGATGGTCGCAATTTCAAGAGGCGGTGGCTGACCACCAGCAGACCTGCGAACTCTATGTCAGACCCTCAGGCTCTCATGATGGCGATAATCTCCCCACCTTGAAGACCGCTCATAGTACTACAGGAGTGCCTAGGCCTATGGAACGATCGGAGATCGTGGTAACAACCTTCGTGGCACGGAGTCCACTTTCCGGGGGCGGAGAATTTGAAGGGGTGTTACCGACATGCAACGCGAGCGTGGAAACATCCTTGGAATTTGAAACTCCCAGGGCAGTCGAAACTTCCTCGCAACGGCACATAGTACTTATCTCGTCTATTTATTTCCCCCAAGGCATTAGAGACTTTCTATGTTAGAAGGGCAATAAGTACCTGTGGAGGCCGATCCACGGAGTCACTCACCGCTGTCCTTCACACGAAAACCTAGTGAAGGTCATCTACCAATAAGGACTTTAGAGCATGAACAAAAATACTTTGTTCGATCGAACGTAAGCACGGGCCCACCATCCCACTAATCCCAACATAGTACTAGTTCTTGTACAAGAATGAAATCGTGATGGGTGGGCTCCTCGCTATTCGCAGTAGGCTTCACCATTTTTTGGAAAACAGAGGGGCATAAAGTGAGTGGTTGCGTTTGGGGTGCGTAGCATAGTACCTTCTGTATCTTCTCCTGTCACTTGTTTACTGACACCAAGGTCTTGGTGTTAGAGTTGACGAAACAAGTGATGCTTCCGTTAACTTCGAGGGATATTTCTGAACAAAAGTTCACAAAGGTGCGACGGGAATCACTTACCTACTGAATACTTGGGAGTCGGGATCATTAGCACGATGGTGACACATGATCATCTGGAAGTAACGAGCGTGGGGATGCTATGGCAACATCATGAGCGGAGGCGTAGTCCCCAAGAGAGGAGGTTCTGATGGATGTTGTGGCAGCTGAGCTAGTCAGAGCTACTACTAGGTTGAAAGCGGTCCAAATTGAGCCTGAGCGGACTTTCAGCAGAGGGAAACTTGATGCCTACGCCTGTGCTCTTGAACTGGGGGACGTGTGCGAGGCATGGGCTACTAAATGCTAATTTGGATCAACGTATGACAAGATACTTGCCGGGCGGCCGGGGATCGTGGAATCTCGGGAGTTCTGGCCTCCGTGTACACGTGGAGACGGGTGCTTGAATCATGCTTCCCCACAAATAGATTATCGATTAACACCGACGGTCCCGCGAGAGGTTCTCAATAACTCACAATTGAAGTATTTTTCTTATTGCTCATATCAGCAATAACGAACCGCGTGGGTAACCGGTAATGGATGCCGTCTGTTCAGCGCAGCTGCTCTGCACCCTCGGACATCTAAGATGCGCACTGGTTCCGTCGCGCATTCTCACTTGGATAAAGAGGCAATATATACCCCGAATTGCCAATAAAAATACGGCACAATATAGCAGCTGGGAGCGAACGCACTGGGGCTGGATTAAATTCCTGCTACGGTAGTAGCAGGCTGTGTTGCAGAGGCGGGATCCGATCATAATCACGTAAGGTCAGGACCCCTGATATCTCCCGGACCCCAAACCTCCGCCACTACTCTAATACCATGCTGTATTGGCCAGCACTGGATGCACAGAACAATACTTGGCACCGAAATATTGAACAAATATTGAAAAAGTATTCCAATTATTTTCAAGATTTTTTCTCCATCTTTTTCTTCGAAAAGTCCAAAAAGTATTGAAAAGATATCCATAAAATATGTCCAAGCAAGGAAATTCTATAGATAGCCTTTCAATATTTTTCAGTATCTCAGCACTGAATATTGTTCTGTGCATCCAGTGTTGTATCTCCCACCCTCTCTCTATGTCACGGATGGGTTCCACGTGGTTACTTCTGCTACCTTGATGTGTCGCGGTTGACGTGACTCGCGCTAAGGAAGAAGCCACAATCGAACCCATACTTATAGCCTTTCATTCTTCGAATTCACTAGGAGTCTTCAGGATGGCAACCTTCCTCTCGACGCCTGCGATACGAATGTTCTTCCTACTTCGCTTCGTCATAACCCCCCCCCCCCCTTCTTTCCCCTTCTTCAAATCTGGGGAAAGAACATTTTTATCTTCGGCAAATATGTCATCCAATCATACGCATATTGTTGGATTTCGGGATGTATGCGAGCGTGCGCGATGCACTGCCCGCACCTGTCCGTTTAAGAAGGACAAGTTGTCGTTCTTATTAGGTACACATCTGATATTTATATTGCCCTAAGTCGACTGAGACGTTACCATGCCTGGTCATCGGCCCCAAAACGGTCGATGTATTCGTCTCCATTCCACACTTCCCAAGTCCCATCATCCCACCTGCTCAACCCCAGTACTCCATCCACTCCGCTCCCGGCCTAAGTATAGTTATTACTTCCGTACGTTCCGTGATATCCGGATACATCTTATCTGTGCGTTTAGACAATGGGATTGGCGAGATCGACTCAGTGCGTCAGGTGTCTTGCAGTATGTGGCAAGTCTTATTCAAATCAAGCTGCCAAAAATAGGGAAATGGTGCTAGAAAGTCCGGCTCCCAACATAGGCGGTCCCTGGTACATAGGTCAATGGAGATGAGCAGGAAAATAATATCAATCTCCGGAACGACCTAGGTTACCGGTATACAGGCCCCCCACATTTCTTTCACTCCAGCATCTCCCGCGTCTGCGCAATGACAGTTATGACGTCCGCAAAACGGGGGGTAATCACACGGTCGAAGGGTAAAGGTCGTCTAAAAGTAAGAGAACGGTGTTGGGGACGATCGGATTACCCGCTTCGTCCTTTAGGGCAGCAACGTTCGCTATGTTGATGAAGAGCGAATTATTTGCCGTGTGCCGTCCCACGCAAATTCTATGTGTTAGATCTGTATAGGGTGAATCGACGGAGGCATTCAGATTATGCATACCTCGGTCCGAAGCCCTGGGGCAAAAGGTATCAGGACCGGGTGAACTAACAAAAAGGATTTCTGGTGGCTTACAAAGGGTACATGTCCTGTGGGTAAAATTCGATGGTCAGGCACCGCTAATCACACTGAGTAGAGAAACGGAACGCAAGTTGGTCAACGAGTGAAATCCAACGCCAGATGAAGGACCCACCATCCTTTGTCTCCAGAAGTCACCTGGCCGTCAGCATCGATGAAGCGGTCGGGATTGAACTCATCCGCGTCGCCTCCCTAAGAGAGGACACGACGCACATAGACTGCCAGTTCACGGTTCAGACACCTAAGCGAACAATCAGATTCATTTAATGGGATGTGACATCGTACCATATATTCGCGAGACACATTGTGCCTTTCGGGATGAAAAATCCTTCATGCCAGTCATCCTGGAAATTTTCGGAAGTGTCAGATAGGCATCTCGGAAGCCCGCAAACGGGAGGAAGGTACCTCCATGGTAGAATGGTATGTGCCTATCCCTTGATGAATACAGTGGATGGAATTGTTCGTATTGCGCAAGAGCTCACCAATAGGGGTAAAACTCCGCCAGCGGAGCAATTCGCGGACGGTAGCACAGATATATGCCGACTGGGAGCTGCTCTCTGACTATGGGCATACGAGAACGACCGATGACCCTGTCCAGCTCTTCTTGACATTTCCTTTGCGCCTCTGGGTACGCAATCATGGCCAGCATGAACCAGGTCATCGCCGTTGCAGTCTGTAGAGACTAAATCAGGAAACGATAGCTTGGCATCGGAATCTACGGACCGTTTCAAACCCCTGCACCACCGATGAATGGGAGCGTGGGTTGATAGACAGAATCTCGGATTGAAAGCAATACATACTACAGCATAGCGGTTGCCCATGTTACTTCTCGGGGACTCAGGCGATGGCGCTGGTGCTCTCGAATTAAAGTCCCGGCGAAACTCGGGCGTTCGTCCCCTTGTTTCTACAAACTAGATGAGCTGGGTGCAGAGGCACAGGAGAGAAAATCAAACACGTACAATCCGATCTTCAACATCGCAAAAGATGGCCTCAAACATTGTGGAATACTTGTTCTGCCGTTCTTCCGCCACCCTCTTCCACTTTGCGATCGACGACGGGATGCATTTCATCCATGTAAAAAACTCCACCAGGTAATTGCCTGGAAGCGCATATTCGAGAGCTATTTCAGTGAACGTGTTTATCTCCTGGACTGTAGGATCGTCAGCAGATGAAATCGTGGGGTGGTCGTATCCAAGGGATCATAGATTGACGAAGCTTGAACGTAATTGACCAGTTACACTTACCGACGGAACTCTCCTTCCCAGCCCTTGGGGGTTCGCAGCATGCCATCGATTAGCATAACGGCTTCCTTCTCGTGCAGGGGACGAAATTCGGTCATGTAGATCTTGTTGAGTGCCTCCGGACTAGAGCGCCGCATTCTTTGCCAATTGTGCTTTCAGTTAGTCATCAAGGAAGCTCCAAGAGAATGGAACTAGGTGCACGTTTCGCCGTAGTTGAGCAAACCCATCAGCATCACACTGCAGAGTATCTCGTTCGTCGCTAAAATCATATAACAATGAGATACGGAATGCTGACGACAGCAGCCGCACTTACTGATCATACGAGGTCTATCGCTATAAATGGGTCCCCGGCGGTCCAGAAAGTCAGCAGCAACTTGATGTGTGTTGAGGACGAGGATTCTTTGGCCGCCTACTGTAAGGTACACCAAAGGTCCTGCATTGAGAACGAAATCAGCATCGAAAATGACGGAGGAATGGGTAGACGTCCCATATTGGTTCTGACCTCAAGCTCCTTCCATGGGATCATCGATAGCTGGAAGAGGTTCCCGAGAAACGGAAGACCCTTGGGCCCCGGTGGCAGCTTTCCTTTGCGATAGCTCTTGATGGTTCGGAGTGCGTAAATCGATATGAGAGCAACGGATACGCAAATTGACGCAGAGTAGGTTTGAACATCGAAAGCCATTGGCGTTCAACTTCACGTGGAAGATAAATTATGGTCTGGGCGACCGGCGGCGGCCTTCAGATACATACGCAGGGTCTCTCGTCGTGTGAACCTTCCCTCCGCTTCGGCCCCCTAAGCTGTCACGTTCCTGTGTACAGGGCCACGATAGTTCGACGCACCCGTGGGACTTTGGAAGACTCATGTACTTACGGGGTATGGAGGTCAGCTCCCGGCCGGTGGGCCTCAACAGTACTTACTTGAATTCCGCTCCGAACGTTTGAACTTCCGTGGTCGGTCTTTTTCGGAAAGGGACGTAACGGCTTGGCTAAATTGGAACGTGCCAGAATTGCACGGGCGTGCGGGCACGTCCGGCGCCCGTCTCTCTTAGGGAACCAAACCAAGGCGGCCTTTTGAGAGGCCGGATCCCGATTTCGGATACAAAAAAACCCTACAGAGTCCAGAGGATCCCGAACCTGGATAGAATTTCAGAATTTGACAGGGTCGGAGTCGTTTTGGACGACAGGTTTTGGCGGTTTCGTTGTGGACAGACAAGTCTACAAGATCCCCAAGTTTGGAATCAAACCTTTTGGGAAGATGTTCTGGACTCCTGGCCGGGGTCCTTAGGTAGCTTTTGATGGAGGCTTCTTGGGACCGGGCAGTAGTCTTGAATGGTTCTTCGTGCCGACGGGTGAGTGTTGCAGGTACGCTGAAGATGACGTCGTGGGGCGGGGATGTCAGGCACCAGAATCATTGGCGAGGATGGGGCATGCAAGAGTAGGGTTAGGGTTCAACGTTTAACCGTTGAGGACATCTAGCACCGCTGGCAGGAGACGTTACAAGTCTGACATATACACATAACCATAATCTATTTGTCTGCCGTCGCCATAGGGATTTATATAGGTATCCATGACCACGACGCATAACTAGAATGTGAGTATGTGTGTGGTTATGTGTAAAAGTCTGACTTGTGACGTCTGCTGCCAGCGGTGTCTCGTTTGTTGGCGTCGGTACCACCGTCCGATTTAGGCCGCACCCACTACCTGCCTGCGATTCGTCTTCCAACCAGGCGAGCAAAGTTCTCGTTCGCATGTGAACAACATATCCCCTCTAATGGTCCGACCAAGTCTACATCGTTCAGATTTTGATGGGTAGAAGCGAGGACTAAGTATAACGAAGGACCAGACAAGTTCTTGGGATTACGAGGTGAGTTCATACTACTTTGAAGAAGTGACAAACGCTCACCGAAGTCTTGCATACGGGTTGCGATGGCTCAAAAAATATCGAATGTCAGACATTCCGCAACTCAGCGGTCGACGCTGCGACCCAGGCATGTCATCCCGGGTCAGTTTGGAGTGATGTTTCCAGTGGCCACTGGCCAGACTCCGAGTCTCCCTTGAACCGGCGGCAGGAGCTCCTTCTGCGGAATCCCGACAATCTTATCTGAACTTTTGGATTCTATTGTACAAAGACCGCGACAAATCGACGAATTGAACTATAATACATGAATAAATGGATACTTCTTGTCCCTCAATTCTTTCAAGATCCACAAAGGCCTCATCAAATGTCCGGCGCAATAGCTCTATGTCTCCCCGCTCCTTCGTACACCAAACTCCGCGCCTGGGCCACACGTCCGATGGATCCCGCGATAATACGATTCTCCCAATCGCTCCCAAATGGTCCAAAGCTCCTCTTCAGCGTTTTCTCGAGCTTGAGGAGCAGAGCAACATCTTGTGCGCAATACGACAAGATAAGCGGATCCACCGGCCTTGTCTCAAACACAGAATAAGACCCTCCTTTCTCTGGAAGGAAAAGGGCTACACCGGCGTCTTTGATCGTCTTCCATTCCCTCGGTGGACGGATGTAGGACTCGATGCTTTTACTGAGCCCATTAACGTACAGGGTGGATCTGCGCAAGGAGTGCCGGACGGCCAGCTCGAGGAGTTGGACATCGTAAGTGTTCTTCATGTCCAAGTCATAGAGATGAAACAACGCGTCGGCATCATTCCTGACATCATAAAATACCTGTCACCAACTCTCTCAGACAAACGGTACGTAAGTTCTAGCATCTCGAGTACTTACCTTTCTGATATCTTTACCATCCAAGATCCCCCTCAGACTTCGTCCCTCCGGATCGGTATAGTCAAAGGCCTCGCGCCTGAGGACCGTGACGTCGATAAGCCACACTTGTCCAGACAGGTTCGACATAATCTGCATGATCGAGACACGTCCGTAGCGACATAGCTTAACCCCCTCAATATCAACGGCCAAGGAAATCGCTTGCGAGGGAACGGGGAGAGGCGAGATTTCTGCGAGGCATGTACCGAGAAGGGAAAGAGTGTCAACGAGAATTGGGACGCTAGACATCTTGAAGCATGGACTAGGCGGATCGATGATGTTTTATAGTCCGAGTAACTTGAACATGTTTGTCGTCAGAGACTTTTTGAGTCGCCCCCTATTGAACAAGAAACAATTTCGGAAAATTGAAGTTTGCAACTTTAAGCTTCATCGTCGTTTGCCATGGTGCATCCAAGGGTCACACGGGCACTGGCACTCAAGTCAGGATTCTTGCTCCAGAAAGGTGAACGAAGCAGGGTCCCCACAAACTCGCAGACCCCGAGAAATCTCTAATTGAAGTCTAAGAAGGATCGCCACGACCCACAATCCCGAACAGTTATTTCAGGCGCCCCAGGTGACTATGCCATTGACAAATTGTTTGTCGATCTCTCCGCCGAAATCTGGGATCTGGCGCCTCTGAAACATGCCGAAAACGCGTAGTACGCTCTGGCTTTAGCTGGGTGTTTGCTAAGTAGACATCAAGTTATAAAACGGAACCGTGTCCTTAACCTTCCATTTCTCCCGCACCTAGAGTAACGACTCTCATCCGAATAGATTCCTCCGCTGTCATAACAAACAAAGTTTTTCTTATAAAGAAAGAACCACTTACCTTCCGAGTCCGCATGCGTCGAGCATCTGGATCGATTGCAATGCCTTCGCGATCAGACGATGGCCTCATCCGGGATTTCCGAGTCGGAAATCCCGACCGACGCGGGCTTTAAGTTTCTCGATCGCCTGCCACCAGTCGATCCTGACACGGTGCTGCAGCGAGAGCTTCACTCTCACTGCGCCTTGAATTCGTGGCCCGGTTGGGAGTATTAAGCGCCGAGGATGTGTCTAATAGGCACGCACGACGTCAGCGCCTGTTCTAGGCCTACAACGTACTTGTGCGACAACATCCACTTCTCGCTAACCAATTAATTTTGACCATCACAAGTTTTCCTTTTCATAATCATTTAGTAACGCATTAAACTCCGTGATCAAGTACCTAGAATTCAAAAATCAAAATTCCTACAGCCCCACCCGTCTCACAACAAGCGGCACATTCGGGCCCTCCTCACCTGCCACCTTGGGTCTCATCAAAAGTGATGGATGCATGTCGATCTTCGTCGAGGGTCCATCGGGGAGCTCAAACGTAAAGTGGCGCACTAAAACAGACAGGACGACCTGAAGCCACGAATAAACGCCACCACCAATGGAGCAGACCGGGACGATAAAGAGAAAAAAACCCTCACCTTGATCTCGGTCACGGCAAAGTTCCTCCCCAAACATGTCCTCGGTCCAGTCGCAAAAGTCAACAAGTGTTTATACCCCTGTATCTCTGCCGATCTGTGCCCTCCTCCTTCATTCAAATCCAAACCCAACCACCGTTTCGGGTCAAACTCGCCCGCGTCACTTCCCCACAGTTCCTCGGACATGTTGATGCCAATGATAGGAACACGGACGAGAGTGCCCTTGGCAACAAAGATGCTGTCGACGAGCTCGCCGGATGCGGTGCGGACGGGGTGAGTGAGTAGGAGGGTGTCGTCGACATTGGCCTGCGAAAACGGAGATGATTCAAGAGGTCGTATAAGTCACAACTACACACCTCCCTCGTCAGTTCAGGCACACTGGGATGTGTCCTCAGAACTTCGGACGTGAACGCGTCGAGGTAGGAAAGGGCGGTCACGTGCTGGGTGTATGCCGAGTCGTCTGTTGCGCCAAGCTCGTTTCGAAGCTCGGCACGGAGGATGTCTTGCATGTCAGGGTTACGGGCGAGTTCGATAAGGGTCCACTTTGCAAGACAAATTAGAATAGAAGGGAAGGATGAGAAGTTAGAACCAACTGTTAGGGTGCCTAGGGAGCGGAGGGCAAGGTTATTCGACCATCTTGGAACGATGCACGACGAAAACGCACCTGCCGTAGTCTCATAGCCAGCCAAGATCACGAGTATCTTTCAAAGCAGCTCATAAGTTGACCGTTTTTCATCGTGAGCACGGAGGGAATCTTCACCATCTAGAGTGGTATGGCATTCAACGAGGGGAAGGAATATAAATAGACCACATACTTGAGACATGACTTCGTCTATCGACATGCGACCTTTTGAGTTCGCGTCGACAGATCCGACTAAGACGCGTTGTTACTCACACTCAGCGCACGGTTCTATAACAAGAAAAGACATTTCTCACCTAGCGCCCCGATGATCGACTTGTCTACCTCGCCCGCACCAACCTCAGCCTTCTCTTTCGTCGCTTTATCCAGTAGCTCACTAGCGATTCCCCTAAGGCCCATTGCGAGCGACGTCATCGTTCGCATGAGTCTATTGGGAATCTTCGATGACAAGCCCGGCAAGATCATTCCCAAGACGAAGCTGAGCATGATAGAGAAGGAGGGCTTGATGGACCCGAAGGAATCAACAGCAGCCACGACGGGCGAGGTCTGGCCCTTGAGAGAGCCAAAATCGTGTGAGAAGCCAGCGATTCCGATACTGTCGAGTCTAGGATAGGAAGGCGAAGGTAATGAGAAGCGCAGGAGACGAAGAGGAAGAATCGCACGATACATAATTCATCCTGATAAAAGCGAGGTGAGGTTCAATGATTACGAGTGTTATTGAAGGATTGACCATTGTTGAACCTCGATGGTTAATGCATCATTTGAGCTGCCTTGGAAGGACGAATCCCACGCTGCTTTGAGCTGCAACGCAGTAACGTGAACTTCATCATCCCAGTATAATAACTCTCTTTCTTACCTTGTATGCGGAATTCAAAAAGACGGAGGCAAGATTCTTGGTGGCTGAATTCGTGAAAGCAGTTGCTAGAGCTCTCCGTTGTCTGGCACGTCAATGAAGATCAGTACTCATGACAGTAAGATATATCCCAAGAACCAACCTCTTATGCGTCTCCCCTTCCACGATCAACAGTACATCGCCGGCCTGCCATTGAATTACCTATTGAGACTCGCTTTACGAGATCTGTCAAAAAAGCTCACCATCATAATACTTTTAAAAAGGACTCTGGACAATCTGAATTGATGATATGTCGTGGTATCCTTTGAAAAAAAATCCATGACCGCCTTGGGATCTTGTAGAACGAGGATCGAGGAGCCTACGCTGGACGGTATCTCGTAGACGGGTCCGTAGGTCTTCTCCCAGTTCCCGTATATGCCACCAAGGTCGGGTGCGCCGAGGAGGTACTTGGTGACACCGAAAAGGAAGCTCTTGCTCGGAGGACCTCTGAGCTTCGTTGTGCGGGGTCGACGATAAGACCTGCATACGGCGAGAACGACGAGTGTGAGGCAGCTGATGATGGCGATCATCACACTGGGATTCGCGTCTAGGTCGCGCATGGACGTCATTATCGAGGTGGTGGCTGGCAGAGGAAGTGGGCACCCTTGGGCAATCTGCAAAGCGAGTGAAAATAAGGGATATGTGTGGGGAAAAGGCCATGACAGGCAGTCTCCCACTAGAGCGTTTGAGCGGGATCATGACGCCGGGCAATGATGCTTAGTCATAATTGATTATGTTCTTCCGAGACTTCACCGACAACCCACAGACTGTAGATATTGAACTTTCTTTTCAGCCGATGCCCAAGATCCCCCACTGACACCGCCCCGCACCTCCACACTACGTCCAACCCCGTATCAGCGCAGCACAGACTGGTCACGGCCGCACAACCCACACCCCTGACACCCTTCCAGCTTCCAATCCCGCCATATCAAGTACAAATCGGGCTTTCGTAGCCGGTGCAGCGAAGCAAGGCACCACTGTCCATCCTCAATCGCAGCTACAGCCGTCCCACCCTCTTTCCAACTGGCACCACCCCGTTGTGGACGACACACTGCTCCCTACACGACGCCGGAACAAGAAAGCACCCCCGAAACCCATACCACCAGACGCACCAGGCTCAGC
>Ga0307516_10003363_pt1 | contig 20658 bp, 19 predicted proteins | sample 19_EM_MG_FD_203310 | JGI IMG/M metagenome (GOLD analysis project Ga0307516, IMG submission 203310) | Populus trichocarpa ectomycorrhiza microbial communities from riparian zone in the Pacific Northwest, United States - 19_EM | ecosystem: Host-associated > Plants > Roots > Unclassified | place...
AACCTGGCTCGGCGTCAGCACGAAGTCACCCGACTCGTGCCCGGCGAAACGGATCGGCGCGTACTCGGGCTGCTGCGTCACCTTCAGGCGCTGCGCCAGCAGCGCAAAGCGCGCGTTGACGGCGTTGAACAGCTGCTGGGCCTGCACCGGCTCGCGAAGGTTGGCGAGCACGTCGATCAGGCTGCGCGCGAAGATCGAATGGCCGCCGCCGCCGCCGTCGACCACCGGCTCCAGGCCGCCCGAGGTCATGGCGATGCGCGAGCGGTTCTTCTGCAGCTGGCGCAGCGCGGTGCGGTGCGCTTCTTCGGAGAGCGCGTTGTCGATCTCGGGCACGGCCGAGCGCGTCAGCGTGCCGGAGTAGCACGAGTCGGCGATCACGAACACGCTGCGTGCCGACATGGCCGCGAGCTGATCGGTCACGTCGATGATCGACACCCAGTTGGCCACGTCGCGCTGCTCGCCATCCACCGGAATCCAGTAGCCGCGCTGCGTCACGCTGTCGATCTCGCCGTGGCCGGCGTAGTAGATCAGCACCTGGTCGTTCTCGGTCACGCGTGAGCGCAGCTGGTTGATCGCAGCGAGCAGCTCGCGGCGCGAGGCATCTTTCACCACCGTCACGTTGAAGCCGAAGCGCTGTTCGAGCACGCTCTTGATCGCCGTCACGTCGGACACCGGCGTGTGCAGGCTCTGCAGGTGGCGGTAGTTCTGGTTGGCAATGACCAGCGCATAACGCGCACCCGAGCCGGTGATGAGCGCGGCGGCGAGGGGCGCAGGCGTGCCCGTGCCTTCGAGCGCGATCAGGAAGCTCGACTGCGTCACGTTGCCGCGCGCGTCGGTGGCGGTGATGTCCACCCGCGTCGGCTTCGTGCCCAGGGTCACGCTGCTGCTGAAGAGGCCGTTGGCCGCAACCGTCTGCTCGCTCTTGTTGACGCTGAGCCCGCGCAGCGAGGTGTCGGCGCTCACGCGGCCGCTGATCGTGAACGGGCCTGGCGCGGCCTTCACGTACACCACCTCGTTGCTGCGCTGGGCCAGCGTGGAAATCACGGCCGGCGGGTCGATCAACTGGATGCGCGGTTTGTCGTTGGCGGGCACGATGCCCGATGCGCGGCGGTAGAGCGCCCGCGCCCGCGGCACATCGCGCGGCACACCGGCACCGCGTTCGTACAGCGCGGCCAGGTTGACCATGGCGCGCACGTCGTCCTTGGCCACGGCGCGCTCGTACCAGAGCGCGGCGGCGACGTAGTCGGGCCCGCCGGCCACGCCGCGCTCGTAGAGCTCGCCGACGTTGACCTGCGCTTCGGTGTCGCCCTCGTTCGCAAAAGGCAGCCAGACCTTCATCGCGCCACCGGGGTCGGTGTTCGACGAGACGTATTCGCCGCCGGCCGACTCGCATTCCGCGATCGAGATGCGCAACGGCCGGCGCGGCGAGATGGTGGTGCCGAAGGCGCCGAGGCGACGCACCTGGCCGATGGTGAGGCAGTCGACGATGACCAGCTTCTCGGCCGGCACGGCCTGCGCGTCGGCCGCCTTCATGCGGCTGAACACATCGCCGGAGGGGCCGACGCAACCCGACGTCAATGCCGCGAGGAACGCAGTGAGAAGGAACTTGAGAGGGGCCGGGAGAAGGGCCGGGAGAAGAGAGGGGCTACCAAGCTGCCGGAGCGGCGTTCGTGTGGTCATGCAGGTGGGTCCGCGAAAACTCGCGCAAGTCTATCCACCCGCTCGCTTCAACAGCGTGACTCAATCGTTACCAATGGATCGTTGCCGGCGCGCCCACGGGGCGCAGCAGCGCGACGTCGGATCAGCGCGTCGGCACTTCGCTCCAGCCGGTGTGCTTGTTGCAGCCGGCGGCCAGCATCACCTCGTCGGCGGTGTCGCGTTCGTCTTCGGTCTTTGCGTCGACACTGACGACGGCACCGCCGCGCATCACGGTTTCTTCGTAAGAGCTCGCGTCGTGCGGCGACGAGCCCCAGTCGAGCACGCCCTGGAACAGGTCGACGAGGTTGCTGACGAGGCCGCCGCTCACCTGTTCGTCGACCTTGTGGGCCAGCGCGTCGTTTGCGGCGCCTTCCTTGGCGCGCAGGCGAACGGCATCGGGTTGCAATCCTTCCTCGATCAATCGGCGGGCAGCAAGCCGACCGGCGTTTCGGTCATCGAAAGCAAAAAGGGCATTGGCCATGGCTCGACCTCCTTGGTGTGAGATCTGAAACCAGCAATCGACGTACCGGCGCTATTCGCCATTCTTCTCGGCCTCGGCGGCCGACAGGTCCCAGGCCGCGATGAAGAGCGCAGCGATCACCGGGCCGATGACAAACCCGCTGATGCCGAACAGGCTCATGCCGCCGATGGTGGAAATGAGCACCACGTAGTCGGGCATGCGGGTTTCCTTGCCGACGAGCATGGGCCGCAGCAGGTTGTCGACCAGGCCGATCACGACCGTGCCCCAGGCGATGAGGCCGAGCCCCTGCGCCACCTTGCCGGATGCCAGCAGATAAATCGAGATCGGCCCCCACACCAGCGCGGCGCCGACGGCCGGCAGCAGCGAGAGCAAGGCCATGATGACGCCCCACAGCAGCGCGCCGGGAATGCCCAAAACCATCAGCGCGATGCCGCCGAGCGCACCCTGGATGGCGGCGACTACCACGTTGCCCTTGACCGTGGAGCGGACGACCGAAGTGAAGTTGCGGTAAAGCCGCTGCTGCACCTTCGGGTCGAGCGGCACGGCGCGCTGAATGCGGCGCATCAGCTTGTCACCGTCGAGCAGCAAAAAGAACAGCAGGTACAGCATCACCAGGAAATTGACCGAGAAGTCCAGCGTGTTCTGGCTCACCGTCCAGATCTGGCGGGTGATCGGCTGCGAGCCTCCGGCGGCCGATTGCCGCAGCTTTTCCTGCACGGCCGGAAGATCGTTCATGCCGGCGTTCTCGAGCATGTTGGAGGCCCACCCGGGCAGCAGCGTCATGAGCCGCCGGTAGTAAGCCGAGAGGTCGATCTCGCCGGAGCGCAGCTTCTGCAGCAGCTCGGTGCCCTCTTGCACGATGAAGCCGGCGGTGATCACCGCCGGCAGGATCACGACGATCAGCACCAGCAAGGTGGTGACGATGGCAGGCAGCTTGTTGCCAGCGCCGCGGCGGCGCTTCATCGCCTGGTTCAAGGGGTCGAACAGGATCGCGAAGGTCACTGCCCAGAGAATGCCCCCCGACAGCGGGAAGACGACCCACAGGAACGCCACCGACACGGCGGCCAGCAGCAGAAGGAAAGACTTTCGTTCGAGATCGGTGTGCATGCCCGCGCTGCGCAGCAAACGGTGTTCCGCTTGCATCCGTGGCGCGGGCCGGCGTCAGCACATCATCAGAGCAGCGACCCCGCGAGTTCTCGCAGCGTCTGCCGCGGGTCTTCGCTGATCACCGCGCCGTGCGACACCAGGATGCGTTGCAGCGACGGGATGTCGGACCACTGCAGCAGCTGTGCGCGCAGCGCGTTCTTGTCTTCCACCATCGCCATCTTCACCACCCGCGGGATCTGTGCTTCGTAGCCAGCAAAGCCAGCGACGCGCAGCAGCCAGTTGCCGAAGCCGCCTTCGCTGCGGATGTTGCCGACCAGATCGTTCAGCACGAGCGTGGTGCCGTTGCGGGTGCGCACGACCAATGCGGCCTCGCGCTTGCGCGTGCCCGGCACGGTGATGAAGATCACGTTCGGGTCGTCGAACTTCGGTGTCGTGGAGTCGACGCCCACCACCTCTTCGACCTTGTGGCGCGAGCCCTCGGGCGTCACGACTTCCATCGACGGGTAGCGGTCGTACCAGACCTTGGCGTCGAGCCGGTGGATGTCGTTCGGCACGATCAGGAAGGCGGGCCGGCCGTACTGCTCCAGCGCCACCATCTCGTCTTCATCGAGCGCGATCGCGCTGAAGATCACCAGCCGCCCGTCCTTCAACCGCACCACGGTCATGCGGCGCGGCAGGTCGGTGAGCGGCATGTGGAGCTGGCCCACCACGGTGAGGATGTTGTCGTCGATCTCGGAGAGCTGGCCATGCGGCAGCACGGTCCATCTTTTGAAGGGCTTGGTCATCGAAGGCTCCTTGGAATGCACTTGCTTCCTCATGGTGTGCCTTCGTCGCAACTGCGCCTGCCAGCGTGCGTGCGAAATCGTTGTAGTAGCTGTCCTACTTGTCGAGTCCTGCGCCTGTCCTACAGAAAAAACCCCTGCGTTCCGATGTTCTGCGCCGGCGCTCATCTCCATGATCAGCTCATCAGATTCATCGGAGGCGAACATGAACGACGACGTGAGATTGGCTGGTGTTCCAGGAGACCCGCATCGCATTCGCTCACCGCTTGCCGCGAACACCGTGGTGGCAGCGGACGCTGGTGCCTCGGCTGTCTCGTGGGGTGCCATCTTCGCGGGCGCCGCCGGCGCGGCGGCACTCTCGTTGATTCTTCTGATCCTCGGCACCGGGCTCGGCTTGTCGTCCGTCTCTCCCTTCTCGGGGCAAGGTGCGGGCGCCACCGCGTTCGGCGTGTCGACCATCCTGTGGCTCAGCTTCACGCAGCTCGCGGCCTCAGGCATCGGCGGCTACCTGGCCGGCCGGCTGCGCACGCATTGGGCCGGCGCAGAGGCCGACGAGGTCTACTTCCGCGACACGGCCCACGGCTTTCTTGCCTGGGGCGTGGCGACCTTGCTCACAGCGGCGTTGTTGAGTTCGGTGATCGGCAGCATCGTGAGTGGCGGCGCGCAGGCGGCCGCTTCGGTCGCCGCCGGCACGGCCACCACCGGCGCCACGGTCGCAACTGCCGCGCAGGCCAGCCGGGCAGAAGGATCGGGGTCGACGGACGTCACCGGCTACTTTGTCGACTCGCTGTTCCGTCGGGATGCGAGCGCAGCCGCGGCTTCGGCACCCACAGCCACGCCAACAGCCACCGACCCCGGCAGCAGCGATGCGGGCGCCCGGGCTGCGTCGACAGCTGAGGCGGGCCGCATCCTCACCAGCGCACTGGCGAGCGGCAGCCTGCCTCCTGAGGACGCGAGCTACCTCGGGCAACTGGTGGCGCAACGCACCGGCTTGTCGCAAGCCGATGCGCAGAAGCGCGTGACCGACACCTTCGCCCGTGCACAAGCCAAGATGAAGAGCGCCGAAGCATCCGCTCGCGACGCGGCCGACAAGGCGCGCAAGGCCTCGTCGTACGCCGCGCTGTGGCTCTTCGTGTCGCTGCTCATCGGCGCCTTCGTCGCGAGCCTGTCGGCCACTTACGGCGGTCGCCGCCGCGATCTTTGAACTCAAACACCATCAGGAGACTGCAGTGCGTTCCATCCTCTTGTACCTGCTCGGCATTCCCATCCCCATCATCATCCTGATTGCGCTGTTCACGCACTGAGCAGGGCGTTTGGGGGGCGATGCCCCTTGGCGATACCGGGGCGTCACGCCAGCGTCATCGCTGCCGCGCACAGTGGCTTCTTCTTCACACTGAGGGAGAGGCCCATGCACTTCATCCACAAGGTCATCGGACTGGGTGTGCTGATCACCAGCTTCGCGGTCAGCGCCCAGGCCTCTTTCATCGCCTTGCCGACGGACGGTGCCCACGCTGAGTTGGCGATGCAGAAGACAAATGCAGCCGAGACAGCATTCGCCGAACTCAGCGACAAGCAGAGCGTGCTCAAGCTCGCGTTGGCGGATGGCCGGTATGGGCGCCTGCCACTGTCGGCGAGCACGATCGAGAACCAGGTGCCGCCGGTGCAGGTGAACGACGCCACAACGGGCGTCGTCCCGGAGCCATCGACCTATGCCACCTTGCTGGCCGGCTTGGCCATGCTCACCTTGGTGATGAACCGGCGTCGCGACTGAACGGAGGCGTCCTCGGACGCGAAGCCGAACACTGCGCGACACTGGGCGGCCACCTCACCGGGCCGCCCCGCATGAAATACATCGAACACGACGAGCCAGAAGATAGTGGGCGCAGCCCTGAACTGCGCGCCGCCGCCGCATCACGCAGCACCTGGGTCAGCGTGGTCGTGAACGTGGTGCTGTCAACTACGCAGATCGTGGTGGGCGTGCTGTCGAAGTCGCAGGGCCTGGTGGCCGACGGGTTGCATTCGCTGTCCGACCTGGTGTCCGACTTCGTCGTGCTCTTCGCCAACCACCACAGCCAGAAGGCGGCGGACCGTGAGCACCCGTATGGCCACCAGCGTTTCGAGAACGCGGCCTCGCTGGTGCTGGGGTTGCTTCTGCTGACGGTGGGCGTGGGTCTGCTGTGGTCGGCCTTCCTCAAGCTGGAAGAGCCGGACAAGGTGCCCCAGGTGCACGTGGCCGCGCTGTGGGTGGCGGTGGCCGCCTTGGTCGCGAAGGAGCTGCTCTTTCGCTACATGCTGCGGGTGGCCAAGCGGGTGAAGTCCAGCATGCTGGTGGCCAATGCCTGGCATGCCCGCTCGGATGCGGCCTCGTCGCTGGTGGTGGCGGCCGGCATCGTCGGCAACCTCGCCGGCTACCCGATCTTCGATCCGATCTCGGCGCTGATCGTCGGCTTTCTGATCATGCGCATGGGCTGGGGTTTTGCGTGGAGCGCCCTATCTGATCTGGTGGACAGCGCGGTCGACGAACAAGAGGTCGAGGCGATTCGCCGCACCCTGGCCGAGACGCCGGGCGTGAGCGGCGTGCACGACGTGCGCACACGCAAGATGGGCGACATGGTGATCGTCGACGCGCACATCGAGGTCGACGCTTTGCTCACCGTCGAGGCCGGCCACGACATCGCGGTCGCGGCGCGCCAGCGCGTGCTACAGCATCACCGCGTGCTCAATCTGATGACACACGTTGATCCTTGGCGTCGGCCTGATCTTGATCACGCAGCGTTGCCAGCGAACCCGCCACCGCCGGCCGATCTGCCTCCTCGGTGAGCGTCATCAGGATGTCGGCGTACCAGGCGCAGTTGAGGCCGAGCGACTCGTCTTCCTGACGGTCGCGGGTGCGCATGTCCATGCGTGCCGAGTGCACGCCCAGCAGCTTCCACGGCAAATCGCCCTCGGGCGTGTCGGATGCCGGGGCCCGCATCACCACCGGTGCGCCGCTCGTGCCGCGGTGCGTGCGTGCGTCGGTCAGAAAGAAGCCCTGGCCCTGGAAGCGCAGGCCGAACGACGAGGCGATGACGGCTTGGCGCACCACCGGCAGGTGGTGCAGCGTGTCGTGAAAGCCCAGCGGAAAGCCGACGATCAGGAGCGCCGTGCCGACCTCGATCTCGCCCAGCGATGCCTGCAGGTGGCTGGGGGTGAAGGCGCGCAGCGCGACCGATGCCGGCAACGCGCTCCGGTCGAGCTCGATCACCGCGACGTCGATCTCGCCCGAAGGGTCCTTGCCCTGGTGCCAGATGCTCTTGCCCTCAAGGTACAGCAGCACGGACAGGCCGGTCGAGCGCGTGAGGTTGCCGGCGTCGGTGTGCAGCTCGATCTCGATGCGGTCGGGGAAGTGCTTGCTCGGCTTGTCGATCACCACGTGGCGGCTGGTGACGAGGAACAGGCGTTCATCGCGAAGAAAGAAAAACCCGCTCGCGCGGGTGAGCAGGCGCGTGCCCTCGAAGGTGGAGATTTGCGTGGCGGCCAGCAACAAAGGTTCGGTCATCGCCCGATATACCACCTTTCGGGCTCGACCCTTGCATGCGATGGATCGGTACGCCGATGCTCGATGGTCGGACGCGCATACTCCGCTGGTGAGCGACGGCCTCCAGGGAGCGCATTGCATTGCTGCCACACGGCAGAGCGACCAGGAGCGCCGCACATGATCCGCATCGAACTTCACATTGAGCTGACCTACGAAATCGACCAGGGCGGCGCCGATTTCGTCTTCAACATTCATGCGGCGCACACGGCGCGGCAGACCATCTCGTCCGAGAGCCTGGTGCTGAGCCAGCCCGTCACGCCGCAGATCCACACCGACCCCGTCACCGGCAACCGCTACATGCGGCTGCGCGGCCTGCCGGGCGAGCTGAAGCTGTCGTACATGGCGACTGTCGACATGGAGCACCACCGCGCCGAGCCGATGCAGCTGGCCGAGGTGCCGATTCGCAACCTGCCGCCCGAGGTCATCGGCTACATCTACCCCAGCCGCTACTGCCAGAGCGACCGGCTGGTGAAGATGGCGATCAACGAGTTCGGCCAGCTCTGGCAGGGCCACAGTCGCGTGCAAGCGATCCAGGAGTGGGTGCGCCGGCACGTGAGCTTCACCTCGAACACCAGCAACTCCAACACCTCGGCGGTCGACACGCTGATCGAGCAGGTGGGCGTGTGCCGCGATTTCGCGCACCTGATGATCGCGCTGTGCCGCGCGGTCAACATCCCCGCGCGCTTTGCAACCGGCACCGACTACGGTGCCGACCTGGTGCTTGGGCCCCCCGATTTCCACGCCTACGTGGAGGTCTACCTGGGCGACCGCTGGTACATCTTCGACCCCTCTGGCACCGCCATCCCGATGGCCTTCGTGCGCTTCGGCACCGGCAGAGACGCCGCGGATGTGGCATTTGCCACGATCTTCGGCGGCGTGCGCTCCCAGGCGCCGGCCATTCGTGCTTGGGCCGTGGAAGACTTGGCCCGCGGCATGGTGATGCCGTATCGCTGCCGCGAGGCGCTGTCCACCGACAACGGATCGGTCCAGTAAGCCGCCGGCCGCGACGGTTCGGAAAACGGCAGTTTTGTCCCGTCTGATCCGCGGATCGGGGACTGCTCCGCTTGCGTAACGTACAGGCTTGAACACCGCAAACTCGTTGGAGCGTGCATTGAAAACCCCCAAGCAGCGCCTTGATGGCCGTCATCTCTACGTGGACAGCCTGGCTCACAAGCTGGAGGCGATCGAATCGGGTCGCGTGCCCATGCAGCCATTGACCTACCGCGTCAACGCCAAGATGCTGCGCCGCGCCTTGATGACCTACCCCGAAGCCGGCTTCGAAGGCCACCCCGCCACCGTGTGGGGCGTGCTGGAAGAGGCCTTGGCGAACATGTGCTTCGAGAACACCGGCCACCTGCCCACGGTGAGCGGCCAGGAGATCAAGCACATGACGGACATGCTGATCGCACGCTGCCAGCGCGCCGCGGCCTGATCTTTTCTTACGCGAGAGAGCGCACGGGCGGCGACGAGGCCGCCGGTTCCCGCTTGATGCCGGCCACTTCATCGGCAAAGTCATCCACCTGAATCACCCGGTCGGCGGCCCGCAGGTAAGCGAGCGCTGCAGCCGGGTTGCGCGCGTTGCGTGCCACGGCTTCAAGCGAATGGGTGCGCCGCAGGGCCTGGTTCAGCTCGGGCAGTTCGTCACCCACGGCCTGGGCAAACTCCAGCGCCTGCATCAAGTCGAGCAAACCGCCCGATTTCGGGCGTGACAGGTCGGGGCACAGGCGTGCGATGAGCCCGGGGTTCGCGCGCAGCGTGTCGGCAAAGGCGATCAGGTCGAGGTCGCGCAGCGGTGCCAGATGGCGCGTGCCACGCAGGATCGCCGGCGCGGCCATGCGCAGCAGCGTCGACGGCAGGTTGGCGTAGAGGTCGCGCAAGGTGGCGGCCGCCTGGTCGAGCTGCACGCGGATCGCGGCCCGCGCGAAGGGCAGCATCTTCGGGTCGCCTTCCATCTCGTAGCGCCACACGCTGGCTGAGGCCATGTACAGGCACGACAGCACGTCGCCCAGACGGGCCGACAGCAGCTCCATGCGCTTCAGCTTGCCGCCGAGCAGGCCCATCGCGAGGTCGGCGGTCAGCGCGTACTTGGCCGACAGCGCGGCAATGAGTTCGGCTTCCTTGAACAGTTCTTCGGGCGGCATGCCCAGCACCGGCGCATGCACGAGGCTGCGCCACACATTGCGCATCACGTGGCCGGCATGCGCGAGCAGCGCCTTGCCGAGTTTCTCGGGGTCCTTGGCCTGCACGGCCGCCATCTCGTTCAGCACATGCGGGTGGCAGCGGATGGCGCCCTGGCCGAAGATGATCAGCGCCCGCGTGAGCAGGTTGGCCCCTTCGACGGTGATGGCGATCGGCGCATGGCGGTACGAGATGCCGAGCAGGTTCTTCGGGCCGGAGATGATGCCCTTGCCGCCGAGCACGTCCATGCCGTCGTTGACGGCGCGCCGCCCGGCCTCGGTGAGGTGCACCTTGAGAATAGCGCTGGCCACGCTGGGCCGTGCCCCGGCGTCGAGTGCGGCCGCGGTGTAGCGGCGTGCCGCATCGGTGGCGTAGAGGCGGGCGGAGGTGTTGGCGATGAGCCCGGCAATCGCGTGGAACTTGCTGATCTGCAGGCCGAACTGCTCCCGGATCTGCCCATAGCCGTTGAGCACGAAGAGCGTGGTCTGCTGCATGGCCGAGCCGAGCGCTGGCAGCGAGATGGCGCGGCCGGCGGCCAGGCTTTCCATCAGCATGCGCCAGCCCTGGCCCACCTGTTTCTCGCCGCCGATGATCCAGTCCATCGGCACGAAGACGTCATCGCCGTGGATGGGCCCGTTCATGAAGGCCGAGTCCATCGGCCGGTGGCGGCGGCCGATCGTCATGCCGGGCGTGGGCACGGGGATCAGCGCGCAGGTGATGCCCAGCATCTGCCGGTCTTCAGGCAGGCTTTCGTCGACGGCCTGGAAGGCCAGGCCCACGACGGTGGCCACCGGCGCGAGCGTGATGTAGCGCTTGTCGAAGCGGACCATGAAGCCGCGCACCCTGCGGCCGTCAATCACGCGTTCAGTGAGCACGCCGCGGTCGGGAATGGCGGCGGCGTCCGAACCTGCGTAGGGCGAGGTGAGGCCGAAGCAGGGCAGATCGCGGCCGTCGGCCAGGCGCGGCAGGTAGTGCTGCTTTTGCGTGTCGGTGCCGTAGTGCAGCAGCAGCTCGGCGGGGCCGAGCGAGTTGGGCACCATCACCGTCACCGCGCAGGCCACGTTGGCGGTGGCAATGCGCGTGACGACCGCGGCATGCGCGTAGTGGCCGAAGCCGAGGCCGCCGTACTCCTTGGGGATGATCATCCCGAAGAACTTCTTCTGCCGCAGGTACTGCCACACCTCGGGCGGCAGGTCGCGCGCCTGGTCGATGGCGAAGTCGTCGAGCATGGCCGCGAGTTCGACCACCTCGTCGTCGAGAAAGTCTTGTTCTTCCTCGGTCAGCTGGTTGGGGCCGATGCCGCGCAGCACGTCGAAATCAGGCCGCCCGGCGAACAATTGCCCCTCGAAGCCGACCGTGCCCGCCTCGAGCGCGGCACGCTCGGTGTCGCCCATCGGCGGCAAGGCCTTGGAAAACGGGGCAAAGGCAAGTCGCCCGATGAGTCGGCTCAGTGGCATGCACCGAGCGTAGACCTCGCCGCGGAGTCTGTGAAGTCGTCCGCGGGAGAAACGCCCTGTAGGACAAGACGACGGCCCGGCGCCTGGTCAGCCCTTGAACGGGTTGGCAGTCGCAAACCAGAGCCCGATGCCGGTCGCGATGATGAAAGCACCGTCGAGCACGCCGACCAGCAGGAAGACCTTGCTTTGCAGCGGCTCCATCAGCTCAGGCTGGCGGGCAGAGGCTTCGAGGTACTTGCTCGCCATCACGCCCACGCCGAGGCAGGAGCCGATCGCGCCCAGGCCGATCATGTGGCCCACGGCGAGGGGGACGAGGTTGAGGCTTTCCATGTTGTTTCTCCTTGCGTTGATGAATCGTTGGCAAGGAGATGGTCTCGCCGCAGCTGCGCAGCGTCCATGACGCGAGAGGTCATGGCGGCGGATCGGCTCAGTTGTCGGCCTTGATGTTGCGCGAGCGGATGATGTCGGCCAGCAATGCAGTGTCGGCCTTCATCCGCTGGGCCAGCACCTCGGGGGCGCTGCCCACGGCCTGCCAGCTTGCGGCCAGCAGGCGCGCCTGGGTTTCGGGTTGGCGCATCACCTCGGCGATGGCGGCCGACAGGGTGGCGATGATGTGCTTGGGCAGCGACGCGGGGCCGACCAGTGCCGTCCACACCTCGAGGTCGGTGCCGTTGATGCCGCTCTCGCGCAGCGTGGGCAGTTCGGGCACCAGCGCGCTGCGTGTCGGCGATGTGACCGCGATGGCTTTTAGCTTGCCAGCGCGCACCTGCGGCATCGCGATGGCCGGTGGAAGCAACGAGAGCTGGATCTGCCCGGCGAGCAGTGCATTGGCCACCTGCGGGTTGCCGGGAAAGGGCACGTGCACCGCGCCGATGCCGGCCTTGCTCTTCAGCAGCTCCATGCCCAGGTGGGCTACCGTGCCAGGGCCTGGCGTGCCGTAGTTGCCCTTGTCGCCGAGTGCGCGCGCCCACTGCAGCAGTTCGGCTGGCGTGGTGCCGGTGGCGGTGTTGGCAGCGGTGAGCACCAGCGGCGAGGTACCCAAGAGCGAGATGGGCGCGAAATCATGTGCCGGATCGAAGGGCGTGGCGGGGTTGACAAGCTTGGCGACCGTGAGGTTGCCGTTGATCAGCACGCCGAGGGTGTGCTCATCGGTCGACTTGGCGATCTGGTCGGCGGCGATGTTGCCCGACGCGCCGGGTTTGTTCTCCACCACCACCGGCTGGCCCAGGGCGCGCGACAGGCCGTCGGACAGCGAGCGCGCCATCAGGTCGGGCGTGGAACCGCCGGGGAAGCCAACCAGCAGGTGCAGCGGCTTGGTCGGCCAAGCAGCCTGGGTGCGGCCGAGCGTGTGTGCGAAGAGTGGGCTGACGGCAAGGGCGCGCAGCAGGTGTCGCTTGGTGATCATGGAAACGTGTCTCGGGAACGTGTTTTGCGTGGGGCTGGCAAGCGTACGTCAGAATGCCTCGAACCCCGAGCGCACACCAGGAGCCGCCCCATGAACCTGCTCGTCCGCAACGCAACGCTCCCCGATGGCCGCAGCGGCATCGACGTGCTGGCCCAGGAGGGCCGCATCACTGCCATCGGCCCGCAGCTCGCGGCGCCCGATGCGGTGACCGTGATCGACGCGCAGGGCCATCTGCTGAGCCCGCCCTTCGTCGATGCGCACTTCCACATGGACGCGACGCTGAGCCATGGCCTGCCGCGTATCAACCAGAGCGGCACGCTGCTCGAAGGCATCGCGCTGTGGGGCGAACTCAAGCCGCTGCTCGCGCAAGAGGCGCTGGTCGAGCGTGCGATGCAGTACTGCGACTGGGCGGTGGCCAAGGGCCTGCTGGCCATCCGCACGCACGTGGACGTGTGCGACGACCGTCTGCTCGCCGTCGAAGCGTTGCTGCATGTGAAGGAGCGCGTGAAGCCCTACCTCGATCTGCAGCTGGTGGGCTTTCCGCAAGACGGCGTGCTGCGATCGGCGACGGCGCTGGCCAACCTGAAGCGCTCGCTCGACATGGGCGTCGACGTGGTCGGCGGCATCCCGCACTTCGAGCGCACCATGGCCGATGGCGCCGAGAGCGTGCGCCTGTTGTGCGAACTCGCCGCGGAGCGCGGCTTGCGCGTCGACATGCATTGCGACGAGAGCGATGACCCGCTGAGCCGCCACATCGAGACGCTGGCCTTCCACACGCAGCGCCTCGGCCTGCATGGCCGCACGACGGGCTCGCACCTCACGTCGATGCACTCGATGGACAACTACTACGTCAGCAAGCTGATCCCGCTGATTGCCGAGGCGCAGGTGAACGCCATTGCCAACCCGCTGATCAACATCACGCTGCAGGGCCGCCACGACACCTACCCCAAGCGGCGCGGCATGACACGCGTGCCCGAGTTGATGGCGGCCGGCGTGACCGTGGGGTTCGGCCACGACTGCGTGATGGACCCGTGGTACTCGATGGGTTCGGGCGACATGCTCGAGGTGGCCCACATGGGCCTGCATGTGGCGCAGATGACCTCGCAGACGCAGATGCGCGCGTGCTTCGATGCCGTCACCGCCAACAGCGCGAAGATCCTCGGGCTCGAGGGGTATGGGTTGGAGGTCGGCTGCAACGCCGACTTCGTGCTGCTGCAGGCGCATTCGCCCTCGGAGGCGATCCGCTTGCGCGCCACGCGGCTGGCGGTGGTGCGGCGTGGCGCGGTGGCGTCGCGCACGCCGGCGGCCACGGCCACGCTCAGCCTGCCAGGGAGGCCTTCGCAGATCGACTGGACGCTGGGCCGCACAACGTCGCCCGACACGGCGGCGTAGCCCGGTCAAGCGATGGCGTGGCGTCGAGCCGACGCCTGAAATGTTGCGTCGCCGTGCTGAGGCCCTTGGCTAGTCAAGCGATGGCGTGGCGTCGAGCCGACGCCTGAAATGTTGCGTCGCCGTGCTGAGGCCCTTGGCTAGAATGATTTGAAACAGGGAATTTCTCACACATGAAACTCATCGGCGCGCTCACGAGCCCCTATGTCCGCAAGGTGCGCATCGTTATGGCGGAGAAGCGCCTCGATTTCCAGATGGAGCTGGAAGACGTCTGGAACAACGACACCATCATGAAATCCAACCCGCTCGGCAAGGTGCCGACGCTGGTGATGGAAGGCGGCGAAGCGGTCTTCGATTCGCGCGTGATCGTCGAGTACATCGACACCTTGTCGCCCGTCGGCAAGCTCATTCCCGACCGCGGCCGCGAGCGCACCGAGGTGCGCACCTGGGAAGCCCTGGCCGATGGCGTGATGGATGCAGCCATCCTCGCGCGCCTGGAGCAGAAATGGGCCGGCCGCACCGAAGCCCAGCGCAGCCCCGCCTGGATCGACCGGCAGATGGACAAGGTGCATGCCTCGCTCTCAGCCATGAGCAAGGGCCTGGGCGACAAACCCTTCTGCTCCGGCATCCACTTCTCGCTCGCCGACATCGCAACCGGCTGCGCGCTCGGTTACCTCGACTTCCGCTTCAGCCACATCGACTGGCGCTCGCAGTACCCGAACCTCGCGAAGCTCGAAGCCAAACTGGCGCAACGCCAAAGCTTCATTGACACGTTGCCGCCAGCCGCCTGACCGAAGAGCACAAAGAGCACCAAAGACGCAGACGAGTCGCGCAGCAGACTCCGATCAAGCAACGCCCAAAGGACGGGTCCCCCGGCCCAATGGGTGGCGCCCCTTGGGGGCAGGAGCGAAAGCGACTGGGGGGCCGTGTCAAGCCGCGCGGAGGGACAGCCGGCTAGCCTGGCGATCGAACTGCAGCTTGTGATACACGCGCCGGATGCCGCAGGCCACGCTGTGCACGCTGGCCTGCCACTGCTGGGCGATCTCGTCGATCAGGTAACCCTGAGCGGCCCATTGCAGGATCTCTTGCTCGGTGCCGGTGAGCACCAGCGGGTTCAGTGATTCGGTCATGGTGTCGAACTCCGGCCGCTCGGGCGAGCGGAAGTGCGACAGCACCTGGCGTGCGATGGTTGGCGAGATGGGTGATTCGCCGCGAGCAACCTGTTCGAGTGCGCTGACCAATGCATCGGGCTCGCTGGTGTGGACCCAGTAGCCATCGGCCCCGGAACACAGGGCTTCGAGCAACAGCGTGTCGTCGTGCGCGACCATGGTCACGAGCACATGCGGGCCGGGTGCGCCCTTGCGCTGGCGCAGCTCAACCAACAACGGCTGCACGTCGCCATCTTGCACACGCATGTCGGTCACGACGACATCGGGCGTGCTGTTGCGCAGCAGCTTGGTCGCTTGCTCGACGGTGTGGACGGTGCCGCAGACCCAGAAGTTTTCAGAGGCCTCAATGAGCGCGCGCAGCCGGGGGCTGGCTTCGTGGTCTCTCTGCAGCAGGAGGACGGACGGCATGAAGGCAATGGTGTGCTGGGCTGGACTGCACGCATTGTTGTGTGAAGGGGTGCATGGTGCATCCCCTGAATCTCGGGCTCATCCCCGCGTTTCAGGGGGTCGCGGCAAAGCTGTGCGCGCTGGCCATGGGCCAGTACAGCTTGAAGACGTTCTGCGTCACCTCGCCGCGCAGTAACTCGCCGGGCTTCACGAAGGGCAGCAAGGAGGCCATCAACTTGACCTGGTGGTCGCTGCAACGGCGCACGATGTGCGAGGCCGTGATGGCGCCGGGGTGCGTCAACCCGGCGGCCTGCACCAGCTCCTTCAAGGCCTTGAGCGTGTTCTCGTGGAAGAGTTCGACGCGCTCGGCCTTGCTGGAAACGACCAGCGCTCGCTCGCGCTGCGGGTCTTGCGTGCTGACGCCGGTCGGGCACATGCCGGTGTGGCAGTTCTGTGCCTGGATGCAGCCGAGCGCGAACATGAAGCCGCGTGCCGAATTGCACCAGTCAGCCCCCAGCGCCATCATGCGGGCGATGTCGAAAGCGCTGATGACCTTGCCGGCGCAACCGAGCTTGATCTTGTCGCGCAGGTTCAGGCCGACCAGTGTGTTGTGTACCAGCAGAAGGCCTTCCTGCAAGGGCGCGCCGACATGGTCGGTGAATTCGAGTGGCGCCGCACCGGTGCCGCCTTCGGCGCCATCGACCACGATGAAGTCGGGCGTGATGCCGGTCTCGAGCATGGCCTTGGCAATGGCAAACCACTCCCACGGGTGACCGATGCACAGCTTGAAGCCGGTGGGCTTGCCGCCCGACAGCGTGCGCAGCCGCTCGATGAAATGCATCATGCCCACCGGCGTGTCGAAGGCGCTGTGACTCGCCGGCGAAACGCAGTCGACCCAGGGCGGCACGCCGCGCGCAGCGGCGATCTCGAGGGTGACCTTCGGGCCGGGCAGCACGCCGCCGTGGCCAGGCTTCGCGCCCTGGCTCAGCTTCAGCTCGATCATCTTCACCTGCGGATCGCGTGCATTGGCAGAGAAGCGTTCGGGGTTGAAGCTGCCATCGTCATTGCGGCAACCGAAGTAGCCCGAGCCGATCTCCCAGATCAGGTCGCCGCCGTTGACGCGGTGGTGTGCGCTGATCGAGCCCTCGCCGGTGTCGTGCGCGAAGCCGCCCGCCTTGGCGCCTGCGTTGAGCGCCAGGATCGCGTTGGCCGACAGCGCGCCGAAGCTCATCGCCGAGATGTTGAACACGCTGGCCAGATAGGGTTGCTCGCGCTCTGCGCCGATGGTGATGCGGAAGTCGTGCGTCGGCAGCACGGTCGGCACCAGCGAATGGTTGATCCACTCGTAGCCGGTGGCGCCCACATCCATCTGCGTGCCGAAGGGGCGCTTGTCGGGCTCGCCCTTCGAGCGCTGGTAGACCAGCGAGCGCTGCTGGCGCGAGAACGGTGCGGCTTCGTTGTCGCTCTCGATGAAGTACTGCCGCATCTCGGGCCGGATGAATTCCAGCAAGAAGCGCAGGTGACCAATCACCGGATAGTTACGCAGCACCGAATGCCGCGACTGAAGGATGTCGTGCAGCCCCACACCGAGCAACAACGCGAACAGAAGTGCGAGCCAGCCGCCGGTGTGAAAGGCGATGGCGGTGAACGCGCACAGCAGCAGCCCCACGGAGCACAGCAGCCAGGCGGTGTAGCGAATCGGGAAGTACTGGTTGAGCTTCAGCAGCCAGACATTCATGGGAGCCTCTCGTCGACGGATACCGCTGCGGGGCGGCGCGCCATGGTAGTCGTTCGTCGCTCCACGCAGGTGCAAATGGTCTGCAGTGCAGCACACAGACAGCGAGTGCCGTGGCGGCTGCCACGGTGCGTGGCGAGACCGCCGCGTATGCATCGTGAAAGGTGTCGCGATAACGCATTGAATGAGCACCTCTCAGGGTGTGCGATATCGACAAGGACAAATCGAGACACTAGCCTCGCAGTCATGATTTGGTAATGAACGTTACCGGGTCGATCGAAGCTCCCCCTCCACCCACAGGCCTCGGCAGCGCACTCTCGCGCAGCGCCGCGCGCGCCAGAAAAAGTACAAACCCATGATGAATCGCAGACTCTTTCTCCATCGTGCAGGCCGCGGTGCCGCCGTCATCGGCGCCACCAGCTGGGTCGGTCCGTCGTGGGCGGCCGAAGAAGGCATCACCGCCAAGGCCATCACCATCGGCAGTTCGCTGGCGCTCACCGGCCCGCTGGGCGCCGCCGGGCAGGAGCACACGTCGGCCATCCAGGCCGCATTCGCGCAGATCAACAAGGCTGGCGGCGTGAATGGGCGAGAGCTGCGCCTCGTCTCAAAAGACGATGGCTACGCCGCCGCGCGCACCGCCGAAAACGTGAAGCAGATGATCGACGACAACAGCGTCGCCGCGTTCATGTCGATCATCGGCACGCCCAACAACGCAGCCGCGTTGCCGATGACCGAGAAGGCTGGCATTCCGGTACTGGGACCGATCACCGGCGCAGCTTCGCTGCGCAAGGCCGAGTACAAGTCCGTCTTCCACATTCGCCCCAGCTACACCGACGAGGTGTCGCGCATGGTGCAGCAGCTGGCTCAGATGGGCCTGCACGACATTGCCATCGTTTACCTCGACAACCCCTTCGGCAAGGAAGTGCTGGCCAACATGCAGCGCGTGCTCGAAGAGCACAAGCTCAAGGCCGTGGGCGTGATCCCGCTCGCCGTCGATGGCAAGAACGCCGCTGAAGCCGTTCAGCAGACGCTCGACTGCAAGGCCGGCGCCGTGTTCCTCGGTACCGCCGGCACCGGCACCACCGACTACGTGCTGGCGTTGCGCCAAAAGGCAGCGGGCCTTCCGATGATCGGTCTGTCGGTCTCGTTCACGGAGACCAAGCGCTTGGGCTCCGCACTCACAGGTTTGGCCGTGGCCTCGGTGTTCCCGAGCGGCAACGCAACGAAGTTCGCCGTCGTGCGCAATTACAAGGCTTCGCTTGAGGCAGCGAATCTCAAGAACCCGAATTCTCTCGGCCTCGAGAGCTGGGTCAACTCTCAGGTGATGGCCGAAGGCATCCGCCGCGCGGGGCGCGACCTCACGCGCGACAAGTTGCGCGCGGCCCTGGCCAGCATCCACGGCCTGGAGCTGGGCGAGGTGGTGATCAACTTCACCAACGCCAGCCCCTACGTCGGCATGACGGCGGTCAAGATGGGTGTGTTCGCCGCGGACGGCATCTTGCGCACCTGAACGCCGAAATCAGCCGAACGCAGCGCGCACGGCAGCCGCAACCTCGGCGTGGGCCTCTTCCGGAATGAAATGCCCGCTCTCCAGTGCCTGGCCGCTCACGTGACCGGCGCACTGCGCCTGCCAAAGCTCAAGCGGCTTGAACAAGCGCCCCACCACGCCGCGTGAGCCCCACAGCACGAGCGTGTCGCAGGCGATGCGCTCGCCGGCCGTACGCGATGCGCGGTCGTGCTGCAGGTCGATGCCGGCCGACGCGCGGTAGTCCTCGCACATGGCGTGAATGGTCGCCGGCGTGAAGCAGCGCTCGTAGTCGGCCAGCGCCTCGGGTTCGATGTAGGCCATGCCCTTGCTGCCCAGACCGCCGAGCTTCGCGTGCAGGTAGAACACCGCGTCGCCACCGATCATGCGTTCGGGCAGGGGCGCCGGCTGGATCAGGTGGAACCAGTGGTAGTAGGCCGATGCGAAGCGCGTGTCGGCCGCGTCGTACATGTCGAGCGTGGGCGCGATGTCGATCAGGCACAGCTTGCTCACCGCCTGCGGGTGATCGAGTGCCAGCCGGTGCGCCACGCGGCCACCGCGGTCGTGCCCGACGAGACCGAATTGCGCATGCCCAAGTGACGCCATCAGCGCGACCATGTCGGCGGCCATTACGCGTTTGCTGTGGCTCGCGTGCTCGGCATCGTCGGCGGGCTTCGCCGAGTCGCCATAGCCGCGCAGGTCGGGCATCACCAGGAAGAAGTGGTCCTTGAGTGCCAGTGCCACGCGGTGCCAGATGGCATGCGTCTGCGGGAACCCATGCAACAGCAAAAGGGGCGGCCCGCCCATGCGGCCACCGGTGCGCGCGAAGATGCGGGTGTTGTTGACTTCGTGCTCTTTTGCGTCGAATCCGTCGAACCAAGCCATGGATCACCTCCAACCTCTGGAAAGGCGATCTTGGCACTTTCAGCGCGTGTCGGTTCGCAGATGCTGCAGCCCGGCGCCGAACACGCTGCGCAATGCGCGCAGGGCTTGCGCGTCCACACACAGGCACTCGATCGATACGTGGCGGCGTGCCGCCTCGCGCACGGCCTGCTTGGCGTCGGCGAGCAGGTAGTGCGGATCGAACACGTCGACGTCGTGCGGCTTGCCATCGGTAAGCAGCAGCACGCGGCGCAGCGTGTTGCGCCGTGCAGCGATGAGGTGGGTTGCATGGCGCAAAGCAGCGCCGAGGCGTGTGGACAGGCGGCTGCGCAAACCCATCAGGCGCGCGATGCACGATGCGTCCAGGGGGTCGTCGAAGTCCTTCACGCGCTCGTAGTGCACCGCGTGGCGGCCGTCGGAGCAGAAGCTGTGGATCGCGAAGGGGCCCGTCTTCTCGATCGCCAGGGCCGCGCTTTGCAAGGCGGGCAGCACGCCAGCCGTCGATGCCGAGGTGTCGATCAGCAGCAAGGTGGTGTCTGTCGCACGCCGCGGCTCAGTGCAGCGGTACACGCGTAGGTCTGCGGCATAGCCGTTGTGCATCGCGATGCGCGCATCGATGACAGCATCGAGGTCGAGCTCATCGCCGTCGGGTTGCGCCATCAGCCGCATGCGCTGTCGAGGTGGTTGTGTCAGCGAACGCGGCACTCGGACCGACGATGCATCAGCAGCACGCGCCGGACCGTCGTGCACTGCACACCAGTCGGGCCGGTACATCGGCACGAGGCGGTCCCATTCGGGATAGCTGTGCCGCTGCACTGCCGGCGCTGTCGGTTGCACGGCCCCGGCTGTGGCTCCGCCTGGTGGTGTCGATGCGATCTCGTGCTCG
>Ga0307516_10003365_pt1 | contig 20642 bp, 19 predicted proteins | sample 19_EM_MG_FD_203310 | JGI IMG/M metagenome (GOLD analysis project Ga0307516, IMG submission 203310) | Populus trichocarpa ectomycorrhiza microbial communities from riparian zone in the Pacific Northwest, United States - 19_EM | ecosystem: Host-associated > Plants > Roots > Unclassified | place...
CCGCGTTGGGGTGCTTCCTGTGGAAGGCCCTAATCATCCCTTCCCCTGAGCCTAGAAAATGCTCCAAGGGTTCCTCCGTCCAATTTTCCTCCTCGGGAAACCCCACCCACTTCGTGAGGTACTTCACATTGCCGTCCTGATCATAGGAACTTCCTATAATCTCGTCAATCTCCCATTGACCTTCCTCGACATCAACATCCATCTCATCAGCCTCATTCCTAACCCTCTCAGGGTCAGGTGGAGCACGGCTTGCCTTGCTCAAAACACGATATGGTTCCAGCAACGAGACGTGAAATACATTGTGGAGTCTCCACCGCCTTGGCAGCTTAAGCATTACCACGTTCAGAGACACAACCTTTTCAATCTCGAATGGACCTTGCATCTTGTGATCGAGTTTCTTTGACGGACGCCGGGTTCTTAGGTTCTTGCTGCTGAGCATCATGAGATCTCCGACCATCATTTTGGGAGCCTCTTTGGACCTCTTGTCATAGTGACGACTCATTCGTTTCCGAGTACGCTCTAATGTCTTTTTGCAAAACGCATGGACACTGACTATCCAATGCACATAGCTCCGACCTGCCGGGTTCATTGCCTCTATCTCTACTGGCCATAATGTTCATGGATGAAAACCATAGTTCGCGTAGAAAGGTGACAGCCCCGTGGCCGTAGTCACCGAGTTGTTGTAGGCGTATTCACCCATTGGCAATATCTCACTCCAGTTGTTCTGTTCACAGTTGCAGAACGTACGGAGGTAGAGTTCAATTGACTGATTGACCCTCTCGGTTTGGCCATCTGTTTGGGGATGGAATGCAGTTGACATGCCTCTTTTTATTTTCAGGATACTGGTGATAGTCTCCCAAAACTTAGAGGTGAATCGCACATCTCTGTCTTAGACGATGGTACTAGGCAACCCATGTAGCTGCCAGACTTCCCTAAGGAATATCCATGCTAGGTCAGGTGCCTTTTTTGCATCACTCTTCAGGGGTACAAAGTGAGCCATCTTTGTAAACCTATCAACAATTACCCAGATACTATCATGTCCATCGGACAATGGTAGGTCTGTGATGAAGTCCATTGAGATCGAGTCCCATGGTGCATACGGCACCTCTAGTGGCTGCAGGAGGCCTTACCGGGCGTGGCAAATTGCGTTGTCTTTTTGGTAGTCTTCACACGACCCGATATAGTCTCGTATCCAGCTGTCTATCTGGGGCCAGAAAAAGTTCCTTCGAACAAGTTCCACAGTCTTGTCCTGCCCCATATGTCCTGCCACCAATGTGTCATGCTTCTTGCTCATGATCATTCTCTTCAACTCCAGTGTGACACTGGGGTTGTCTCGTAACCGGAGTGCGTATAGAATCAAAGGTAATCAGGCTACTCTCGATAATTCACAATGGAATAATCTAAGATCTTGTGTGTGGGTTCGGTGGGATTTGGGTCGGTAGTGTTGTAGGTGTTGTTCGGGCTGATTTCTCTCGGTGAGGTGAGAAATCCTCTTTCTTTTGTAGAGAAAGAGCCGTCGTGAGATCTGATGACTTCGCGTGAGAAGTGGTGACTCGGGTTTGGATTCCCCCGAGGTGCATAGACCCCGTGGGTGGATCATTGGTCCTGGCCGGGGTGTAGATAAGGGAGATGAGTTCGTCATGCAACTGGGCGGGGAACTCTTACGTCTAGACTCGTACGTGGCTCCCCCTGCAGGGATCCAAGCCAGTCTCCGTGAGGACCCAGTTTCTCTGCGTATGTGGCTGCTCCCCGCAAGGAGGCTAACCAACGTCTGGTCTCTCCCCGCGAGGAGTCAGACCATATCTGCGAAGACTGCTTCGTTTGCACTCAGACCCCCACCTCGAAGCTCCCTCGTCCGATCCCCGCAAGGTTCGATCTCCCCCCGCAGGGTTCGATCTCTCGGCCGAGAGCTAACTCCGGTTCCTTTAACTCCGGCCTAGACTCTTGATCCATCACCTGTTAACCGCGAGTTTTCCTACTACTCTGTCGCTACGTAATCTAGATACTCTATGTACTTCGTGGACTATTCAGGTGTAACACTACCTCCCCTCCCCCTTAGCCTCGTCCCGAGTGCTGATTTCGTTCTATCTAAGTAGCCTGTCTCTTTTCTTGGATCGTGAGATTCTTTCAACGCTGAGTTCCTTGCAGCGTCACGGACTGCAGTCCTCCACCCCTGCAGCCCTCCCAGCCACCAGATCAGGGCATCATTCTCTGTAATCCGTCGGAATGGCTGGGCCCTCTGAGTAGGCCGGTGCGTACTCATACTGTCGATGTCTCTCGCCGGGCAGCCGTGTCTATGAAGCCGAAAGCACCAGTTTTCCCAGTGCATATCCTGTCGACCTTCGGCTGGGGCACGTGAAAGGAGTGACCAAGCCCGAGCAAGCCGAACGAGTTAATGGTGTGCACACAGAGGTGTCCGTCTGCCGCCAGGATCCGCCGCCTGTTGGTGGGTTCGTCTTCCACGGCAATTACCCCAGCGCGGAGTTCGTTCGTCCGTCGTAGGCTGAGTCGGGCACTCGTGGATGGGAGGATATGACACTTTTCCGGGTCTGGGACACGTGGAACGAGTGACCTTCTCGACTCAGGGTTCGTGCCTGGGCGCCCTTCTTGCCCTCGTAGGTGTACGTACAGAGGTGTGCCATACCGAGCGCCTACGGCTCCCGTCCGATCGAGTCCGACATACCCTATGATGGTTCGTCGTGCCGGAGCTTCGGTGCCCGAAAAGCGGGTCTTTTCCTCGTTGGAGTGTGAGATGAAGTCCTCCAGCCCCTTCATCCCTACTACCGCCCGTGCTTCGAGGGCCCTTCTATGGACATCCCTTCTAGGCGTCGGCGAGTCGGTAGTCCCTCGGCGAGTCTGGATTCCGTCGATGAAACTCCCAGAGTTTCTCCAGACCGCCTACCGAAAAGTTGTCGAATGGTTCTTCCGTCCAGTCTTTGCGCTCCGGATAGTCGAGCCATTTGACAAGGTATAGGATTCGTTTGTTGTTTCCTCAGCCGCGTTCGACCGAGGACATTACTTCGTCGACATCGTATTCCTCCGATTGCTCAATGTCATCAGCTTCTGGCAACACCTTCGATGGGTCCGGAGGTGCTCGGTGTTCGCTAGTTCGGTATGGTTCGAGGAGCGAGACATGGAAGACGTTGTGGATCTTCCATTTCCGAGGTAGCGTGAGTCGGACGGCCAACGGAGAAACGATTTTCTCAATCTGGAAGGGACCATGATTCTTGTGGTCCAGCTTCCTCGAGGGGCGGCGTGTTTTAATATTCCGTCCGTTGAGCATCACCAAGTCTCCTACTTGGTATGCTGGGGGTTTTTTACGGTCCGGGTAGGTGTACCGGCGCATTCACTCCTGTGCGGCTTCTAGCCCCTTGCGGGACTCGTCGTGCACGGTGTGCATCCAATGTACGTAGACTGTGCTGGCCGGGTTGAGAGGTCCAGTGGTAGCAGGGTCCATGGTAACCGGGTGGAAACCGTAGTTGGCGTAGAATGGGGACATTCCGTTGCCGACGGTGACCGAATTGTTGTAAGCAAACTCGGCCATTGGCAGGAGGGCTACCCAGTTGTCCTGTTCCTTGCCGAGGAACGCTCGGAGGTATGCCTCAATTGTCTGGTTGAGGCGTTCCGTTTGTCCGTCGGTCTGTGGGTGGAAGGCTGTTGACATTCGGGGTCAGATCCTGGACAGCCGGAGAAATTCCTTCCAGACTTCCGAAGTGAACTGGGAGTCTCGGTCGGAAACGATATCGGTTGGAAGTCCGTGGTACTTCCAAATTTCCCTTGCGAAGGTTACTACCAGGTTGGCGGCAGTTTTTTTTTCTTTTGGCAGCGGAAGGAAGTGCGCCATCTTTGTGAACCGGTCGATAACCACCCACAATTGGGAGCAATCCTCAGACAATGGCAACTCGGTGATGAAGTCCATTGCGATAGACTGCCATGGAGCGTAGGGGAGCTCCAGAGGGGATGTCAGTCCATAGGGCTGGTACCGTGCCGCCTTGTTCCGCTGGCATTCCGGGCAGCTTCGGACGAAGTCGATGATTCGCTCCTCCATCTTCGGCCACCAGAAGTTTCGTCTGATGAGCTCAATGGTTTTATCTTGTCCCATATGGCCCACCACATTCGAGTCATGCTCTGACTCGAGAATTGTTCGTTTGAGGGGTCCGTCCTCCGGGATCCAGAGCATACCCTTTCGGTAGAGCAGCCCCTCCTTGATCTCGAGGATTCCCTCGGTCCTAGCCTTTCGGCTCCTCTGAGTGACCTCACGTGGGCCCCCGGCTACCTCCTCGGCCTTTCGGCCATTCGCCATAGGTTCCTCCTGTGCCGCTTCCTGTTCCACCCGCTTCCAAGCCCGCTGGTATTCCTTGTCGTCCTGCCCTTTTTCCTGAACGATCGTTGCAAATTCCTGCGACCATTTTCTTGAGGGGAGCGAAGCGAGCCGCACAGAGGAGCAAATGAATGAGCGCCCCTGTCTTTCAGGTTCTGCAAAGTGATTTTTCTGCAAAACCGTTGTGATCGGCTGGTTTTCTACCCCCCCCTTCTCAGGGCGGTACTCCGAACGCCTAGAAAGCGCATCCGGCTTGCCGTTCTTCGTTCCTGGTCGGTAGTAGATGCAAAAATCGATGCCGGCGAGCTCCTGTGCCCAGCGCGCTTGTCGGCGGTTGAGTACTTTTGTTGTAGTGAAGTACTCAAGGTTCTGGTGGTCTGAAAAGACTTGCACCTGGTGGACCGCACCTTCGCAGTATCGTCGCCAATGTTTGAATGCATCGACGACCGCGAGAAGTTCCTTGTCGTGGATTTCGTAATTGATCTCCGCAGGCTGGAACTTCCTGGAGTGGAAGGATACCGGGTGTAGTCGGTTCTTGTCATCTTGTTGGGATAGCACGGCTCCGAGAGCAAAGTCCGACGTATCGGTTTCGATAATGACCGGCTTTGTTGGGTCAAAGTGGGCCAAGATTGGTGCTGTGGTGAACCGTTTTTTCAATTCTTTGAAGGCAGCTTCTGCCTCCAGGTTCCATTCCCAACTTTTTCCCACTTCCTTCTTTGTGAGTTCCGTGAGGGGCCGCGCCACCTTGGAGTAGTCCTGTATGAAGCGTCTGTAGAAGTTGGCGAATCCTAGGAATGATTGTACTTCCGTGATGTTTCACGGCCGCTCCCATTGCAGGACAGCTTCCACTTTTTCTGTCGACATCTTAATTCCGTCGTGACCGATGATGTATCCTAGGAACTCCACTTCTTGAAGTCTCCATAGGCATTTTTCCGGAGCGACTGCCAATCCGTTCCCTTGCAGCCTTTTGAGCACTTCTTTGACAATTTGGTCGTGCTCTTCCCTGGTTTTCGCGTAGACCAATATGTCATCCATGTAGGCTAGGACTCCTACATCGAGCATATCGGAAATGACATGATTCATCATGTCTTGGAAGGTGGATGGGGCGTTTGTGAGTCCGAATGGCATTACCTGGAATTCGTACAGGCCATAGCGGGTTCTGAACGCTGTCTTCCATTCGTCTCCTTCCCTTATTCGGATGAGGTTGAACCCGTTTTTTAGATCCATCTTGGTGAACCATTGTGCTCCCTGTACCCGGTCTTGTAGTTCTTGCATTAGGGGCAGTGGGTACCTGTTCGGGATGGTAATGCGGATTAACGCTCCGTAATCCACGTACAGCCGGAGTCCTCTTCCATGCGGTTTGGTAACGAACAGGATTGGCGATCCTGCAGGCGATGTAGACCGCTTGATTTTGCCTGTTCGTTCCATCTCCTTCAGCCATTCCCGGAGTGTCTGTAGTTCGATCTCGGAAAGAGGGTAAATGGGGCCCCATGGTGCCGTACTCCCTTCTTGCAAGTCGATTTTGCAGTCGTATGGTTTGTGCTCAGGTAGTGCGTCTGCGGCCTCCTTGCCCATGATGTTCAGGTACTCCCTGAACTCGAGCGGGACGTTGGGTGCTTCTGGGGTGATTGCTGCCACATATCCTATGGTTTGGGCATCTGGGTCCAAACTTACCGACTCGTCCCAAGTTAATGAGAATGCACTTTGTTCAAATTTGGTGCATTCGTTTAGGCAGCGCTGACTGTTAAATCGGACTTCCTCCATAGTCCAAGCCCCTTGTGGCGGGTGTTTGGATATCCAGCTGAAAGGGAGAAAGATGTCGATCTCGGGGTCCATGGGCGTTACTTCGAATTTTTCCCATGAATAGTGCCCTCGGTGCTGGAGCAGCAACGGCTTTGTATAATATTGGCCGTCTCCTTCGACCTTTTCCCCCGTATAGTTCTCGATTCCTCGAGGGTGTTGGTGGCACTTTGTCTTGATTCCCCGTTTTTCCACAGTTCTTTCGTTGATTAATGCAACTGAACATCCGGTGTCCAGCAGGACCTTGATCCGCCTTTTCTGGTTTTCTTGGTGCAAGACCATATCGATTATCGGTCGGGTACTACTTAGGATCTTCTTCGCTTTACGAGTTTGCGTTTAGTTGTTTTCTGCGTTTTTTCGTTTTCGCGAGAGTCCGCACACAATCGTATAAGCCTTGGGTCGTGGTCGTCCCTGGCTTATCAAAAATCCGACTCCGAATCTTCCCATGGGAGGAAGCTGGCTTCCGTGTCCATGGTTTCCACCGCCGCTATTTTTTGGGCTTTTGCGGTGGGTTCCGGGGTTGGATCGTCGTTTTCCTTTGGTCTCTTGGGACGGGGTGCCAGGGCGAGGCCTTCTCCTACCGCCGCGGCCTTCCAGGGGGCTGCTGGTAGCGCCGTTCCTTGTACTGTTTGGAACGAGAAACATTCGAAGGTTTTATGGCCAGTCCTTCCACATCTCCAACAGCCGTCCTGGTTCCTTTTGTGGGCGTCTATTTCCTGTTCAGGTACTCCTTTCAGGGCTGCCGCCGTATTCTCCCATTTTGTCGATCGGCCTCCGTCCCTTCTTGCTTCCTGCCGATCTTCCTTGCGCGGTGGTCGCGGGTCCTTTTTCCGGTTGTCCCTTCGCTTTTCTTCGGTTCGGGTTGCGCTCCCCGTGGGTTTTCCTTGCTCCCTAGCCTGCTTCAGGGCTTTTTTCTTTTCCACCTGTAGCGCCGCTTGGTAGGTGGCTTCTAGGAATCCTTCGTCGTCTGCGAATTCCCCTATGTAATGTGCGAACCGCATATCTAGCACCGCGTCCGTCATTGCTAGGTCAATTTTTTCCTGCAGACTTTCGCCGGCGGCCCGGGCATAATTATTCAGGGCCCGGAATTCCGTCATGTAGGCCCTTATGTCTCCCGAGTACTTGTGTTGGAATATAGGGATCAATAAAAGGTGAAGATAGTGAATTGGTTGATTGATACAACGTCGAAGGAAAAACATTCTCTCTATATACAACGCGCCTGAGGGACTCGCCAAGGGGAAAGGACGGAAGACTGTCTCCCGAACCGGTGCTCGGAGACTAAGGCTGCTGTCATCTCCGGACATGTTGCCTCTGGTCCGTCATCTCCGGACGCCGTCTCTGGTCCGTCATCTCCGGACGCCCATTATTCTGACAACTTGAGCTGGCTTAGCTTTAGCTGGGCATTGGCTGCCTCCCTGGGGTCATGGTATTCTGTTCGGATATCCGCTGCGTAATTGACCCAGGAGTCGTTTTCTCCCAGCGTGTCGTAGCGGTGTAGGTCCTATGCTTTGGCCGTTCCAGTCAACAGTGTCCCTACCCAGGCTATCTTCTGCTGGTCACTGGTTTCCGGATAGAAGCTCAGGTACTTGGTAACCGACTTCCACCAGGTGTTGAACGGGGTGGAGGGCTTTCCGTCGAAGGTCTCGGGATTCGTCATTTTAAGACGCGACGTTCGTACTGAGACCGGCGCGGGGTTAGGCTGGGTGGCCCGTGCCATTCCTTCTGCTACCGCGCTGGCCACGGTCCGGGCGAGTTCTTCCGTAGTCAAGGTTCATCTCGCCGGAGGAGGTGTCGGTGAATTCCGTCGTGACCTTGGAGGCGGCGATGGCGGTGGTGGAGGCGGCAGGGGCCGATTTGGCGGTCGCGGGGGTTCTCCTCCTCCTCCAAACATTGGGGGCCTCAGTGGGGATGGGGACAGCGCTGGACGGCGAGTTCTTCGATCTGGCCTGGGTGGCATCGTCGGTCGCTGGATCCTCTTGGATCGTTCGTCTGCGGGTCCTGTGCGGAGTTGCCGCAGGGCGCTGGCTAAGCTGGACGTGGATGGTGAGGCCGGACTGCGCCATGCTTCTGGTTCTGTCGTGGAGTGACCCGATGCCTGAGCCGGGGGAAGTGGAGTCTCTGGGATTCGGATTTGCGCGCCCAATTGCTGTAGCGCTGCTGCCTGGTGCTGCGTTTCTTCCCGGGCTTCTAGCAATTGCCGCTCTAGGTATTCCACTCGCTTCTGGTGTTCTCTGGCCCACAGTTCTGGTGCCTTCCGAGAGGTCGTGATACGCCTGCTCGATCTGCTTGATTCTTTGGTCCGTTCGATCGACCGTGTTACCGCAGAGGCAGACTAGCTGCGTCAAATCCCCTTCTGCCAGTTTTTGTTGTTTGACTAAGGCACGGAGCCATGTCGCCGGGTTGGAGATTTCGAGGGCTTCTTCCGCAGGGGCCGTTCTGTCCGTGATCTGTAGTACGTTACGAGGAGCTTCCAAGCGGAGCATGTTGAAATCGGTAGATGCCATTTCGCGGATTCAGTATAGGTCAAGAAAGTGTCCTGTGTATATGGTTTCATCGTCTTGAAACTCGTAGTCACAGATTTCTCGGAATTCTAGTCCATTGAGATCGCCGCTTTGTCGAAGCAGGGTGCAAGTGGACCAGTATTGGGTATACCAGTGCCAAGGCGTAATGTCGTCGAGTTCGACAGGGGCCGGTCCGTTGGCGTACTCATCCCACTCGTCTTCTTCTCTTGCAGTGGTTGCTATTTCCTCATCGATTGAGCCGAAGGTATAGTCAAATTGGTAGCTTGACTGGGGTTCGAGAATCGTGGCTAAGTCGAGCAGAAAGAAGTGATCTTGTTCGAATGAGGGCATGAAAGTAGGGTGATTTTGAGATCAAGATTATAGTGTGACACTGGGGTTGTCTCGTAACCAGAGTGCGTATAGAATCAAAGGTAATCAGGCTACTCTCGATAATTCACAACGGAATAATCTTAGATCTTGTGTGTGGGTTCGGTGGGATTTGGGTCGGTAGTGTTGTAGGTGTTGTTCGGGCTGATTTCTCTCGGTGAGGTGAGAAATCCTCTTGCTTTTGTAGAGAAAGAGCCGTCATGAGATCTGATGACTTCGCGTGAGAAGTGGTGACTCGGGTTTGGATTCCCCCGAGGTGCATAGACCCCGTGGGTGGATCATTGGTCCTGGCCGGGGTGTAGATAAGGGAGATGAGTTCGTCATGCAACTGGGCGGGGAACTCTTGCGTCTAGACTCGTACGTGGCTCCCCCCGCAGGGATCCAAGCCAGTCTCCGTGAGGACCCAGTTTCTCTGCGTATGTGGCTCCTCCCCGCAAGGAGGCTAACCAACGTCTGGTCTCTCCCCGCGAGGAGTCAGACCATATCTGTGAAGACCGCTTCGTTTGCACTCAGACCCCCACCTCGAACCTCCCTCGTCCGATCCCCGCAAGGTTCGATCTCCCCCCGCAGGGTTCGATCTCCCGGCTGAGAGCTAACTCCGGTTCCTTTAACTCCGGCCTACACTCTTGATCCATCACCTGTTAACCGCGAGTTTTCCTACTACTCTGTCGCTACGTAATCTAGATACTCTATGTACTTCGTGGACTATTCAGGTGTAACATCCAGGCTATCTGGAATATATAGACGTCCTTTGTAGTAAAGAGATCCATCCACATATTCCACATGATCACTTGGGCTTTTGCTTATAGCCTTTTCGTATTCTACCATCCACTCTCGGTTGTCTTGTCCATTGGAGAAGACTTCCTCCAGCAGGCTTTGGTGGAATACAGCCTTGGGAATTGTTTGCATGCTGAGAGAAGACAGCACTACCTGGGCTCCGTCAACCGTAACAAGTTGATCGGCTCTTAACAGGCGATAAATTGGCTGGTTCTCGTTTTCTTCAGTGCTATCCCCCCCTTTCAAGGGATGGTACTCCGGCCATCTAGATAGTGTATCAGGCTTTCCATTCTGAGTACCTGGACGATACACAATCTTGAAGTCATAACCTGTAAGTTCTTGTGCCCATCGAGCTTGACGCCAGTTTAACACCTTTGTCGTAGCTAAGTATTCCAGATTCTTATACTCTGTGTACATAATTATCTGAAATCGAGCACCCTCAAGATATCTTCTCCATTCTTTATATCAAGAAAAAAAATCTGCGTCCGGATGCACAGGCTGCGTCTGGATGCACCAGGTACTCGGGACGCTCTGGACACACCCTGTCAGTCCACATACCGCTCCCAAGGCGAAACGCACAGGCAATGTGAATTCGGACGCAGCTCACCACTGCACCGTACATCCAGACGCAGCTCGCCAGGGCACCATGTGTCTGGACGCAGATCACCATGGCATCTGCTTACCAGACAGACCGTGGCAGGGCATTTTCCTTCTGGATGCAGCCGTATCAGGGTATTTTCCTAGTGGACGCGTCCGGACGACACGTATCATGGCACCATGGTCATGCTGGCAGTCCAGGCACAGAACATTGCAGCAAATACTCGCTTCGCATTCGCAAACATGCAGTGGGTTCCAGGCATAGTGACTCAATCCAGTTCTATTCTCTATATCTAATGTACATCTATATATGCTACTACCACACTTTGCGTTCCCAGCGGAAGCACCCAGCGTCACGTCCATCGCCGTGATCAAGTAGTAATGCTGTTTTGATGTGAGTAGCATTGCCCTGCATGTTGGAAACAAAGGAAACTTGGCAAATACGACATGACCTGATGAGCACGACACGATGAGCACGACGCGATGAGGAGGATGGCGATGAGGATGCCGGCGGTGAGGACGATCGAGAGTAGGATGCGGAGAGTATGATGGCAAGTAAGACGCGGCAGGTATGATGGCGATTATGATGACAAGTAAGACGCAGCGGGAATGATGGTGAGTATGATGGCGAGCTTTGTGACATGGTTAGCAGAACGCTCAGAGTGACAGAGACACCGGGAAGTTGTACAATACAAAGTGACGAGTATGATGTCAATGTGGGTGCCGGTGGCGAGGACGACAGCAAGTAGGATGCGGTGGGTATAATGGCGAGAAAGATTTGATGAGTATGATGTCGATGCAAAGCGCCAAGCTATTACTAACACTTGCACTTCCATAAGGTTTAGCTCGCTCATCGCTCCTGGACCCCTATTTTCTTCTCCTTCACCTCATCGTACGTACTCGCCACCATCAAACATGTTTTACTCGTCAACATTTTCCTCATCGACATCTTACTCGTTGCACCTTTCTCGGTACATTACTCACCACCATCCTCAAACTCATCGACAATCCTCCTCATTGACATCGTACTCATCACATTGTATTGTACAACTTCCCGCTGTCTGTCAGAGCTGTGCTAACCACGTCACAAAGCTCGCCATCATGCTCGTCATGTCTTTCTCGCCATTATAGCTGCTGCACCTACTCGCTATCGTCCTCACCGCTGGCACTCTCATTGACATCGTACTTGTCACTTTGTATTGTACAACTTTTCGGTGTCTCTGTCACTCTGAGAGTTGCGCTAACCATGTCACAAAGCTCGCCATCATACTCGCCGCCATTCCCGCCACGTCTTACTTGTTATCATAATCGCCATTATACCTGCCGCGTTTTATTCGGGAAAAAATAATTCTGTGTTAGGAGCGTGTACTGCCATCCAACGCATTGAATGGTTTCGGCGCTACCTCCCACTTGTAAATGATGGGGCGCTGTGTGGTAAGCATTGCAATGTAAGATCTCGCACTGGCGACTGGATGCCCATCAACTTCGTTTACACGCAGAGGCGTGTTAATCAGTGCTAACTCCCTACTGCGAACGATTTTTCTGCGTGTAGACAATACTTGTGGCGTGGTGACGACCATTCCCACCATCTTCGTTTACACTCAAAGGCACATTAATCAGCGCTAACTCCTTGCTGCGAACGATTTTACTGTTTGTAGATGATTTTTTTCACTTGCAGCATGGTGATGCCAACGCCCTCTGGCTGCTCTACTATTCGCAGCATGGTACTTGCAACGGGAACCTAGAACTATATATGCTGCTCATGACCTGTGAACGCAATATTGCACGTACCAACGGATGCCCTCTTGAATTCTAACGACTCAGTTGTATTGCCATTTATGCATGCTATGTAAGAAACAACATCCTGCTCAGAAAGCACTATATGTTAAAGCACTGACATTACCTATCGATTTGTCGGCCGCCACCGTAGAAACCATTTTGCTCGGGAGCATATGATGAGTACCATGAGTGATGAGGGGAATATGGCAAGTGAATCCAGCGAATCCAGCGACCAATGCGACGAATCTAAGGAAACAAGACAGCGAATCCAGCGAGCGAATCTAGGAGATTCAGCAAGAGAATGGGTAAGAGAATCCATCGAGCGAATCCAGCGAGCGGGTCCAGCAAGAGAATCTAGAAAGTCAATCAGCAAGAGAATCAGCAAGAGAATCAGCAAGAGAATCAGCAAGAGAATCAGCAAGAGAATGAGTAAGAGAATCCAGCAAGAGAATCCAGCAAGCGAATCCAGCGAGCGAAGCCAGCGAGAGAATCTAGTACGAGAATCTGCAAGAGAATGAGTAAGAGAATCCAGCGAGAGAATCCATCGAGCGAATCCATCGAGCGAATCCAGCCAACGAATCCAGCAAGAGAATCTAGTAAGAGAATCAGCAAGAGATTGAGTAAGAGAATCCAGCGAGAGAATCCAGCGAGCGAATCCAGCCAGCGGGTTGAGCGAGAGAATCTAGTACGAGAATCAGCAAGAGAATGAGTAAGAGAATCCAGTGAGAGAATCCAGCGAGCAAATCCAGTGTGACACTGGGGTTGTATCGTAACAGGAGTGTGGAGAGAATCAAAGGTAATCAGGCTACTGTCGATAATTCACAACAGAATAATCTTACATCTTGTATGTGGGTTTTGTTGGTAGTGTTCGGTCTGTCTTCTCTCTCATTGGGGCGAGAAAGGTCGACATATATAGGTGCAGGGTGGGGTGAGATCTGGTGACTCGGGCTAACTATTCCTGCAAGGTCGACGGACCCCCACCTGAGTGTGAGCCTGTCTGAGACTCCTATTGGTCCTGGTTGGTACTGGCGATAAGGTGAGAGGCAAGGTCCAAATGGCACTGTGGAATTCCCTCAGTTTTAGACTGAAGTCTTTTCGTCGCCCGGTAGCCGTCTGGAGCTGGGTGGCTATGACAAACGAGCTCTTGGAAGAGTCTCGACCGAGCACTCTGGAGAGTCTCGTCCTAGCACCTTCCCTCTCATGTCTCCAGTTTGCCGTGGCCCCCTCTCCGGAATTAATCCTTACGACCGATTGGCAGCCATAACCTTTAACTCCATTCTTATCTCCCACCTAGACTCTCTAAGGTCCACCTATGAAAATAGCTAGCTACCAGTATGTGTCTTCCTTTGGTATGTACCTCTCTAAGGATACATCCTTCCCTCCGCTACGTACCGGAGTACGTACCGTCCTGTGATATTCCAGTGTAACACTAGATTCCCCTCCTCTTAGCTTCGTCCCGAAGCTAGGTATATTTTCCTATAGAAGTAGCCCGCCTCTTTCTGACTTTAAGTATTGCCGGACATAACGCTTGCCCGCTGAATGCAGTCCTCCACCCCTGCATCCCTCCCAATCGCTGGCCAGCCGCTTGATGCTGGGGAGCCTTGGACGATTGGGCCCTCAGAGTAGGCCGGTACGCAGTCTTACTATCGTGATGAAATTTGATCGCATCGCGCATTTGCTATGACTGCTTCCCATACTCAAGTTCTGGAGTCGACAAAGGTCGCAGAGGGACAGCAGAGGCATGGTATCCTTCGTGGCTAGTCCGGTAACCCGAAAGTGACTGGGCCTGATCTAGAGCTCTACAGTGTAGGTAGGTGTGACCGCGCCTTATTCGGGGATCGCGTAACCGCCATACTTGCTCTGTCGCCGGTTCCGTTTTGGGGTAAGGAGAATATGACCGTACTGGAGCGCATCAAGTTTCTTTGGGTTGATTCGAGCCTTCCGTCGGACGCTCGGTCAGCAGTTTTTTGGTGGGTACCCCAGAGGCGGGTCTTTTTGTTGGTTTGTAATGCTTTGGTACTGAAGTCCTCCGCCCCTTCAGCACACTACTGCCAGGTCCTCGGTGGAACTGGTCTAGCCTTGGGGAGCCGGTAGTCCCTTGGCACGTTAGGTTTCCGTCGATCAAACTCTTCGAGTTTCTCCAAACTGCCTACCGAAAAGTTGTCGTATGGTTCTTCCGTCCAATCCTTACAGTCCGAATAGTCGAGCTATCTGACGAGGTAGAGGATTCGCTTGTTATTTTCACGGCCGCACTCGACCGAGGACATAACTTCCTCGATGTCGTATTCCTCACTTTGCTCGATGTCGTCCGCTTCTCGGAGTACCTTCGAAGGGTCCGGCGGTACCCAGTGTTCGCTCGTTCGGTAGGATTCGAGGAGCAGAACGTGGAAGACGTTGTGAATCTTCCATTTCCAAGATAGCGTGAGGCGGACAGTGAGTGGGGAAACGATTTTCTCGATTTGGAAAGAACCATGATTTTTGTGGTCCAGCTTCTTCGTCGGGTGGCACGTTTTGATGTTGCAGCCGTTGAGCATTACCAAGTCTCCTACTTGATATGCCGGGGGTTCCTTTCGTGCAGGGTCGGTGTACCTGTGCATTCGTTCTTGTGCCACCTCCAATCCTTTTATGGATTCCTCATGCACTGTCTGTACCCAATGCCCGTAGACCGTGCTGGCTGGGTTGAGTGGTTCCCTACCATCTGGTGGGTCCAGCGGCATTGGGTGGAATCCGAAGTTTGCGTACAAACGCGTTTCTCTGTTACCAATTGTAACCGAGTTGTTATAGGCAAACTCTGCCATTGGCAGGAGCGATACCCAGTTGTCCTGTTCCTTGCTGATGAATGCACGGAGGTACGCCTCGTTTGTTTGGTTGAGTCGTTCTGTTTGTCCGTCAGTCTGGGGGTGGAAGGCAGTAGACATACGGGGTCGGATTCTGAGTAGTCCTAAGAATTCCTTACAAGTTTCTGATGTGAACCGAGAGTCGCGGTCGGAGACTATATCTGTTGGACTCCCATGGTTTTTCCATATTTCTCGAGCGAATATGACCACCAAGTCCGCCGCTGTTTTCTCTTTCCGTGGAACGAAGTGGGCCATCATGGTGAACCAGTCGATGACCACCCACAACTGATTGCATCCGTTTGACAATGTTAGGTCCGTGATGAAATCCATTGCAATTGATTGCCAGGGGGTATAAGGAAGCTCTAAGGGCGACGATAGTCTGTAAGGCTGGTGTCTGGACGCTTTGTTCCGCCCGCATTCAGGGCAGCTTCGGACGAAGTCGATTATTCGTTCATTCATTTTTGGCCACCAAATGTTCCGCCTGCCGAGCTCGATGGTTTTGTCCTGGCCCATATGTCTGGCCACCTTTGTGTCATGCTCTGACTTCAGAATTTCCTGTTCCGGTTCTTCTGGCACCCAGAGCCTGCTTTTCCTGTAAAGCAGCTCGTTCCGGATTTCCAATACGCTCCTGGCCTTTTGGTCGATCCACTGCTCCTTTGGGAGAGCGGCTTCCGCTTCCTTCCATGCTTGTTGATAAGCCATATCTTTTTGTCCTTTTTCCTTTATTTTTCCCATAAGTCCTTCCTTCCATCTTTTCGTTGGGAGAGAAGGGGGTCATGCTGAGGAGCAGATAAACATCCGTCCTTGCCGATTTGGTTCTACAAAGTGGTTTTTTCCCAAAACCGTCATAATCGGCTGGTTTTCTATCCCCCCTTTTCCGGGCAGTACTCCGAACGCCTTGATAATATGTCTGGTTTTCTGTTCTGAGTCCCTGGCCGGTAGTAGATCCGGAAGTTGATGCCTACCACCTCCTGTACCCACTGTGCTTGCCGTCTGTAGAGGATCTTTCTTGTAAAGTATTCCAAGTTTTGATGATCGGAGAATACCTGTACTTGGTGGGCGGCTCCTTTGTAATAGTGCCTTCAGTGTTTGAAGGCGTCGACGATTGCCAGGAGTTCCTTGTCGTGGATATCGTAGTTGATTTTCGCTGGTTGGAACTTTCTGGAATGGAAGGCTACTGGGTGTAGTCTTCCTGCATTGTCTCGTTGCGAGAGTACTGCGCCAATGGTAAAGTCCGAAGCGTCAGTTTCGATGATTACTGGTCATTGTGCATCAAAATGGGCCAGTATTGGAGCCGTGGTGAATCGTTGCTTGAGCTCTGTGAATGCGGCCTCCGCTTCGCTGTTCCAGACCCATTTCTCTGTTTTCTTCGTTAATTCCGTAAGTGGTCGGGCTACCCGAGAGTAGTCCTGAATGAAGCGCCGGTAGAAGTTGGCGAATCCTAGAAATGACTGGACTTCTGTCAACGAGCGCAGAGTTTCCCACCTTAGCAATGCTTCTACTTTGTCTTGTACCATCTTAACCCCATCCCGGCTCGGGATATAGCCTAGGAACTCCACTTCTTTCGTTCTCCAGACACACTTGTCCGCTGCTACTGCCAGACCCTTGTCCTGTAACCTTTTCAATGTTTTCCAGACAATCTCGTCGTGCTCAGCCCGTGTTTTCGCATATTTTAGGATGTCATCCATGTAAACAATTAACCCAAGGTCCAGCATGTTGGAGAAAATGTGGTTCATCATGTCTTGAAACGTGGAGGGGGCGTTAGTTAACCCCAATGACATTACCTTGAACTCGTATAAGCCATAGCGGGTTCGAAACGCCATTTTCCATTCGTCTCCTGCTCTCATTCGGATCAGATTGAACCTGTTTTTCAGGTCCATTTTTGTGAAGTACTGGGCTCCTTGGACTCGATCCTGGAGCTCGTGCATTAGCGGCAATGGGTATCGGTTAGGGATTGTTATCTTATTGAGGCCTCTGTAGTCCACGTAGAGACGCAGCCCCTTTCCATTGGGTTTTGGGACGAACAGGATGGGCGAACCTGCCGACGAGGTCGATCATTGGATTTTCCCTGTTCTTTCCATTTCCGTAAGCCATTCCCTAAGAGCTTGTAGCTCTGTTTATGACAGGGGGTAAATGGGTCCCCACGGCACAATACTTCCTTCCTTCAGTTCGCTTTTGCAGTCGTACGGTCGGTGTTGGGGTAAGGCATCCGCCATCTCTTTTCCCATCACGTTTATGTATTGACGGAATTCCGGAGCAACCGTAGCCCGGGGGTCTTCTTGGGTTACCATGGAGACGTAGCCAATGCAGCAAGTGTTGTTGTCATAGCATACCGTATCGTCCCACGAGAGCTCCCATTCACCTGTTTTGTATTTGGTGCATTTCTCGAGACAGTGTAGACTGTTGAAACCCACTTCCTTGTTCTCCCAGGCTCCTTGTAGTGGGTGCTTGGCTATCCACCAGTATGGAAGGAATATATCAATTTCCTTATCCATGGGTGCTACTTCCATGACTTCCCTCGAAAAGTGCCTTCAGTGTTGGAGCACTAATTGGTTGGTGTAGAATTCCACGGCTCCTTTCACCGTCTGGCACGTGAAGTTTTCGATAAGAGGTAGTTGTTCGTGCTTGAGCAGCCGGAGTTGAAGGCACTTCGCCATTTGTTCACTGATTAGTGGTACTGAACATCCAGTATCCAGTAGCACAGTGACCAGGTGTCATTCCTCGCCGTGGTGTATGACCATATGTACAATGGGGTGGGTGCCACTGGTGGATTTTTCTGTTTTCTGTTTTTTCAAGGTTTCAGCGCTTGACTCCTCGTTTTTCCGTTTTCAGGAGGTACCACAAACTATCGCAAAGGCCTGCACCGGCAGTTTCGGCGGACCTTCTAAAAATCCGACTGATCGCTATTATCAGCCCATATTGGTAAGGCTCAGGACAGTTCTTCCTCCATAGCATCAATGGCGGTGATCTTTTGTTGCTTGGGTGTCGGATTTTCTTCCAGCTTTTCCAAGCGCTTTCGTTTCTCTGCTTCCGTTGTTGTTACGCTGGCGGCTTTCCAAGGTGCTTTTGGGTGAGAAGTTCCGCGCCGGGTGGTATGAGCGAAGCATTCGTAGGTGCAGTGTCCTTTCTGGACACAGCGCCAGCAGCTTTCCGGGGTTTTGAAGTATTCCTCGTGTTCCTGCAAGGGTACCCCTTTTAGGGCGGCTTCCTTGGTGGCCCACCGGCCTGGTTGTCTCCACGGGCTTGGGCGGCCTGTTGGTGCTTGGTCCATTCTGGCATTCCTTGTACCTTCCACCTGCCTTTTTCCGTCCGACCGTCTTTCTTCCTTCTTTTTCTCTTCTGTTCGAGCGGTGCTGCCGGTAGTCCCTGTTCTCATCTGCTCCTGGGCCTGTTTGAGGGCTTTTTTCTTCTCTACCTGTAAGCCGGCTTGGTGGGTGGCCTGCAGGAAGCCTTCGTCGTCCGCGAAGTCCTCCAGGTAATGGGTGAACCGCATATCAAGCAGCGTATCTGGCATGGCTAAGTCGACTTTTTCTCATAGTGCTTCCCCTAATGCCCGCGCAAAGTTGTTGAGTGCTCGGAACTCGGTTAGGTAGGCGCAGATCGGCCCTTGGTATTTGATCTGTCCGAGCTTGAGTTGGGCATCTGCTGCCTCATGCTCGTTCTGGTATTCCATCCAAATGGCTGCCGAGTAGTTGGCCCATGTGTCGTTATCTCGTAGCTTGTGGTGTCGGTGCAGGTGTCACACCAAGGCAGTCTCTGTCAGGAGGGTTCTGATCCAGGCGATTTTCTGTTTGTCGATGTTCTCTGGGTAGAAATCTAGGTACATCGTTAGGGCCTCCCACCATTGGTTGAAGGCGGTCATGCTTTTCCCGTTCAATTTGCCCGGCTTCTGCATTTTTAATCTGGAGATATGAATACGTCGCTCGTTCGCCGGCCACTCTAGGCCTCGTGCTGCCGCGATTCCAGCTCCCACTAACCTCGCAATTTCGTCTGGCGTAAGCATGGTGGCTAGCTGGCCCTCCGTTGATTCTTTTGCGCCTGGTGAGGGTCTTGGTATAGGAAGGTTTCGTTCGATGATGGCTTCCCAAATTTGCCGGGTGAATAGCTGGTATACGTTAGCAGCCGTGGTGAGCTCATTTCTTACCCATGCTTCCGCTATTTCCTCCTTTGCTTCCATCCTTTCGTAGATGTACTGCGTTCCTTGCGACAGCTTGTAGTACGCCTTCTCAACTTGCTGGATATGCTGGTCCGTTCGGTCCACCGTGTCGCCACATACTTCTATGAGCTGGCGTAGGTCTTGCTCGGCCTGACATTGTTGGTTGACGATTGCTCTCATCCAGTCCACTGGGTTGGCTATTTCCACGGTTTGGATTTCTTCTTTGTTCTTAATTTGCAACATGTCTCGGGGGGCTTCCAGGCGGAGCATGTTGAAGTCGGAAGAGGTAGACATTTTCTAGTATTGGTTTAGGAAATCTCCACTGTATATGGTTGAGTCGTAGTCGAATTGATAGTCGAATAGGTCGAAGAGTTCGTTTTCGTTGAAGTTGGCAGGTTGGGATAGTATCGCACAGTTCCACCAATGCTGAGTATACCAATGGTATGGGGTGCACTCGATTGTTTCGTGGATCGGCTTGGGACCGTTGATCGTTTCTTCACACTTTTCGTGGTTGGTGAGTTCGCTGTCGATTGACTGAAAGGTGTAGTCGAAGGAGTATTGGGACTTAGGTTCCAAGAAGGTAGATAGTTCAAGTAGATAAAGGTGGTCTTCTGTGACACCCTGGTAGATCGGGGATGACAATAGGAGTATATGGTACATAGTCATACGCCGGGTGGTCAGCGTAACACTCGGGCCAAGAGCGACGACCACATGGTCGAGCGCACGGCGCGGGTGCGTTGGATAGCCGCGAGGGGGTCTGCAGTGTACTCCGGTGAGGGGCTGGTATGGGCAGGGCACTGTACGCAGTTGCCACGGAAGAAACGGCCACGAGCACTATCTCTGACAAAAACCCTCGCGAGTCATAGCATGCCATACGCAGAGCATGACGCATACGCAGGGTCGAGAGAGTCTAGGCGGGGGATAAGGTACGGGGTTAAGAACTACGGCTGTAACGGACGTACGCTGTCTTAACTCCGGAGTCGCAAGGCGGGCTAGATTGCGGAACACATGTGCGCTGAGGCATCATCCCACAGGTCTTCCCCTGTGCGCCAACACGCGGTCCCCACATCCCTCCGCATGAAACAGCCGACTACCTACGCATCCTTGTCGCCATCACTGACCAGGACCAATCAGCTCCGGGTATTCACCCACGCCCCTCATTTGGTGGCGAGTGTACGCGTCCACCTCAGCTAGGCAGTAGCCATGACCCACGAGGAAGGGACCTGTGCAAACAGGCCTCTCCCCCCGCGCACGAACTCACCCTTGGGTGTTCACCCTCTGGCAGCGTACGGGGAGTGTGACACTGGGGTTGTTTCGTAACCGGAGTGTGATGAGAATCAAAGGTAATCAGGCTACTTTCGATAATTCACAACGGAATAATCTTAGATCTTGTGTGTGGGTTCGGTGGTAGTGTCGGTGAGGATGTTCGTGCTGATTTCTCTCCGTCGGGGCGAGAAACCATCCCTTATATCGAGGAGCGTGCGAGT
>Ga0307516_10003366_pt1 | contig 20625 bp, 32 predicted proteins | sample 19_EM_MG_FD_203310 | JGI IMG/M metagenome (GOLD analysis project Ga0307516, IMG submission 203310) | Populus trichocarpa ectomycorrhiza microbial communities from riparian zone in the Pacific Northwest, United States - 19_EM | ecosystem: Host-associated > Plants > Roots > Unclassified | place...
CTTCCCACTGTCATGTCAGACCCAGTGGTATTGTTTAACCTTGCCTTTCTGAGGGTCAGCATTGGTCATGCTCGAATTCGGCGCCGACTCGGTCCTATCGAGTCCAGTCGCGGAGATAACGATATACATGGAATCGGATGGTTTCTACGTTCTCATTGAACTCGTGTCTCGTCTCCCCCTTGAGCCACTCACTCTCGCTATCGGAAGTTTCTTCCGGGAAACCGGGAATATTCCTCCGCTCTGGCACCTTAGCAACCTGGTCCAGCTCCTTTGGGTATGGGTACCGGTGGCAAGCTGATGCGGGGGGGTCAGATAACTGGGGCGTGGCGCAATGAATTACACAAATATCCGGGACGGCACTATCCATTGGCATATCCCATTGAAACACAGAACGCCCGCTGGGATCCAAGACGCCATCTGGTTCCTTTTCTTCGTACCCTTTGTCGTCGTCGGGTGGCCCACATTCCCCTTTCCTCCCACTCCCCCAATCATGGGACACAGCACCACGGACGCTGCACCTATGGCATCCCCCCAAGAAGACGCAATTACGGACCTACGGGACCTTTGATGTCGCTCTCCGGTCGCGCCTTCCAAAACAAGGATCCTACGCTTTGTGGTCTCTGCAAATCGCCCTCTCACCCGGGGACGCTTCCTTCAGCCCGAAACCCACCATCTACGCCGCAGTCGATCCCATTTTGTGGTTTCTCGGTACAGTCATTGTTTGGGGCGTTTAGAATGGAACTCGCTGACGGCGTCCTTACGTAGATCCCATTGCCGAGTCAGTCATTGGGAGTGGCTTTCGCGTTCTTGAGTATTGGGTGTGTGTTCGGGCTGTTTCTTGGATTTCGGTAACAACGAGGCTGTGGTTCTGGAGGATGGTGAGAGGTTTCTGTTTTCTGTCACCGTCGTAGTTCTCGTATTTATTCTATTCGAGAATCTCCTGTTTGACTACTCTCAACCCCCGCATCCCACAGACCCCCCTTCCTCTCCAAGGCCAGCGGAATCCGATTTGTACCTTTGCATAACTCCCAAGTTCGACATTCCACTGAGTCATGGATGGATCTGCGGAACGAAAGACCACAAGTGAGCTCTCAGGGTGGGACGACTTACGCCATGAAGCCGTCGGTCCTGTCGATCCTGCAGAACTGGCGGAACGCTCGCGGATCCACCAAACTGTGAGTCCACCCTCTCTCCATTCACGATGTGTCAATGACATACCCACCGCAGGGCTCTACAACATTTACTCCCTTTCAAGGACATCTTGCAAGTCCGAGCGAGCTATTCACCGGACCAGAAGACAGCATCTACGGTCAAGCCACACCCTTCCTGAACCAGGGATTTGGCAGCTATCACGGTACTCCAGTAGAGGACGCCTCCAGAACACCGTCTTCGGGCAGGACCACGAGCTCTCCTCCACTGTACTTACATCCGCCTCTACACGTGCGTCAATGCCCACATTTACACTACAGATTGACTCATACAGTTAGTAGACCCCAGATGTTCCAGCAAACCTTCACTACGACCAGCCGGCCGCAACTCCTCCCTACGACCAGGAATTCGGCTACCAAATCCGCCCACATGTTGTGCAGCCTCTGCCGGTACCACATACCGACACTACTGCCTCTGAGTACGGGAGGTACGCTTCGTTCGGATCCATTCCTCCAGCGCACGGCGACCCTACGGCGGATCAATTTCGCATCGGAGGTGGGCTCTCGAACGAGACACTGGACAACGACTATAGTTTGTACGGCGGAGAGGCTCCGATTTTTCCGCACCCTGGTGGAGCATATCGCCCCCACCCAGCTGCCATGGAACCTCACCCACCGTTGGATAACCCCCAGCCAACTCCGACGTTCTCCCGTGTAGTCAATTCTTTGGGACACAAAGATCCTTCCGGCTCTCGCCCAACCGACGGGGTAGTAGATTGGGTGGCGCCGCAGCTACTAGCAGTACCACCGCCAGTTGGAACCGAAACTCTTTGGTCTCATCGCCCAAACAAAAGGAAGCGAGCCACGAGCCCAGATGAGAAGCACGAAGGAAGGCGCACTCGGCGCAAGGAGTCGCAGCGTCCCGACCCGGGGGGATCGATCCAGGTAGGCATAGCGCGGTTCAAACCTTTTCAGAAATAACCTGTGACCGTGCTCGTTTTAGCTAACCATTCAAACCATCCTGCCCACACGCTCTGGTCTCTGCGTGGTGGAACAGGCCTTGTACCGATGCGAAATCAAACAGAATGGCTGGGATCCACTCCCTTCGATTTACTTCAAGGTCCGGGGTGCGGAGGGGATGAATCTAACCGACGCTGGGAACCTACGCTTCGATGGCCTTGACGGCCGCGACGATCTCATGTTTACACATCCTGGCATCGGGAACTCTGTCTCCTGCAGAATGGCTGTGCGTGGGGTCTGTGACGGTACTTTCGTTACTAAACCCCCTCATTCAATTAGTTTGCGGGATACCCCAAATCCAAATCACAGCAGGTGTGGCTAACGTATTTCTCTGCTTTTGGCCCGGGGAATGAATACCGTAACCAGATTGTGACGACCAATCACAAGAAGACACCAACCCGAATAACGAGGGAGAAGCTAGCACAGGTCGTCGCCAGGCGCATCAAGTCTTATCTCGAGGAACTGGAGGTAGGCGGAGCACGATATTCCATGTGTCCAGGCTGATCTAGTATTCAGAAGGACGGGACCCCCTTCCATGTCCGCTTCGAGGATATGTTCCTTGTGAGGCTTCGCAACGTCGCGCGGGCATCCTGGCAACCGGAACTTTGGTACCAGGTTTCCACTTCCACCAGTTCCTAGAGATGTTGTTTATCGTTATCGCGGCATGCTTTCACCTGCTGTCGCTTGTTTTTTCGGCGTGTCTTTTCATTAACCTTTTCTGCTTCTGGGGGCACCGCTCTTTGGGAACTTGCCGCGCCGTAACCGCGTTTTTATGACCTCCCCCTATCGCACTTTTTATGTTCCTATCATTTTAGCAGGGTAATCGGTTTTTGGATATGGTATTCACTCGGCGCGACCCACAGGAAGCCCCTGAAAGGTTTATCGGGCGGAAATTTACAGCGGGCGATGTCCGACCATCGGCAAATCCACAACGGGCGGAAAAACGAATAGGACCTGAGTACTAGTTGGTTACATTATCGATCTAATAACTCTGATACGCCAGTCGAAGTTGATGTAACGACGTGTGAATTGACGGGTAATATGATACTGGTGATGGTATAGCAAGCAAGAGGACGGCAAAGCGCATTGGACACAGCATGGCCAGGAAAAACGGAGAACTGAACTACTCGGGGGAGTCTAGACCGGGGGGGAAATATCGTAACAAAGCACCGGTTGTCAGGACGCTTTCGAGACGCGGGTAAGTCTCATCAACACTAGGCTCTCGAAAGTTACGTTGTCATAGCCCTGTTCGGCCTGCCAAGTGGGGTTCGAAAACGAAGTGTTGAAGATGAAGGTCGCTCTCACCTGAATGCTCTCAATGTAACGCTTTACAAGTTTGGCTACTTCAGACGCTAGTTTCTTCTTCGTAATGGCCTCAGGAGGGGTCTTGTGGTTCGTCGTACGGATCTGGGAATTGTGCTCGTTGAGGTGTGCTTAGATCGGGTGTTTGTGAGCGTACCTTCGACCTTTTGGCCTTGTGCCCAGAAAACTAGCAAAGGGGAGAGAATGTAAGATGGCGTGCCCGGGGCACTCACAACGTCCGACGCACGTTTACCCTGCATGTGATCGAGCTCCCAACACCCTTATAGCCGAGCACTCCGTCGTCATGATTCTGGAGGCCAAAGTAGACCGGATCGGCGGCATCTGTTAACTTGATACCCTCAAATTCGATGGGTGGCACCTTCTCCCAGATGTCTTGCTTGGTAGGACACCTATACCAGATTTGCGGCACCTCGATAAGGTGGGTAGGACCGCGGACGACGACGGAAGTTGCCAGAGGCTGTGGCTGCTTACGTTCAGTTCTCATTTCCAAATCTCATATAATTTGGAAATTCACTTGTGTTATTGGGTCCTTAGAGTCACCAGGGTTCCCGCAACGTGTGGATCTTTGGGCGAGCGCGGCATTTCCTGTGTTTGCAGTTCGCTTCGCTTGTCTCCCCTTTTTACGACGTTGAACCCCGGTAGGCTGGCCGGATAGCCTGTCCGAACGGAGGGCCGGTGGTGGCCCCGCAAGATGTCCCATTCTTCCCCTGTTACTGAGACTCTGAATGTCCGAGGGTTCGGCACGTTCGGGTACCTCGGTTCTCCCCCCGCTCGGTCCAGTCCAGGTCGGGGTGCTGGGCAACTGCCGTTGCCAGGGAAAAGAATTAGCCTCCGGGTTGGGATTGTAGTGGCAGCTCCATCCCTCCCTGCGGGGCTCTCCTGGTGCGAAGGTAGGGTGGGGGTACTAAATTTGTATCAGAAGTGACGGTTCTGGCTAAAGAACCCTTGCCCACCAGTCCAGGATTAGTAAGGTGCGACAGCTGCGGAACCGGCGTAGAACGTTCGTTCATCGCCAGCGGTTGGTCCTCGTGTCGACCACCCCCGGAACTTGAGGCTCGACTGATGAAGTGGAGTGGAGCACCCTGCGACTGTGGACTACTAGTGAGCCTCTATTTGTAGTCAACCGGATACTTGCCGCACAATCGTGGGCCCATTCCGATTACCGTATGAAGTGTAACCGGGCCCTGGACTCCCCAAAACGGGCTGGTCATGGAGGGCGTGACGGCGGCGCCCGGGCGCGTGCTTGTGCTGGGAACATGAGTCAACCGGGTGGGAACGGGTGTGGTGGGTGTTCTCACCGAGCTTTCGCCCGCTCTCTCTTGGGGTATTATGGTACGATATGTTCCCTCACCGGGGTCAGCTCCACCGGGAGGCATTTGGGTGACACAGTTGCGGAGCCCCGGCCAACCGCCCAACGCATTAACCTGGTCGTGTACCTCGACCACGAGGCGGTGTGAGTACGGATGAGTCGCTGATGGAGAGGGGCGAGGAAACGTAAATCTCTGAGGCCCGACGCGTCAGCATGTGGAAGCGACTGAGAAACGGATCTACCCCCAGAGTGACTCACGCTTCTGCTCCCCCGAATTCCGACGGAGTGGGTGTCCAAGTTGGTTCTAGTCGCTGGGAGAGGATGCTCCGGTGGATAGTTTACCGTTGGCTGGTTCATGGATACCTGCCCTTGGGCGTCGTGTTTGTACGCAAGCCTGGTATAAAATTCGGTGGGATGGGCACTGGGGATTACGCCGCCTTCGGCGACGTGTTGGCTGTTTGGATGATGAGGGGTATTATAATGAGGTCGGCCGTGATTCATCACTCTTCGACTACCGAAACACAGAAGGAGGGGAGGGGACGGGGGATGGAACGAAAGAGGGGTTCGTTTATGTTCGTTTATGTGTCTCTTTGTCACTGCCACAGCCCTCATCTACTCGCACACCCCGGCTCTTTGGTCGGAAGGAAGGGGGCACAGCCAACATCTCGTTCGCGGCGATTTCCATCCATTCGGGATCGTCATCCAATGGCGAGTCGAGCGAGCTGCACGCGAAAGGTAGAAACGCGCGCGTACCAATTCAAAAAGGATAATCAGAAACCCAGCGACGCCCGCTACAGGTGAAAAAAGGACACGAAGTGAGTAACGGGGGGGCTGTATCAGAGACCGACCCTTGCCCAACCAGATCGCTGGCATTACCCGGAGCGCCAGTGAAAAGCACGAGCAAGCTTTCCACGGGATCAATTTGTAGGAAAACTGTTCATGCGTGTGTAGGGGTATGATCTTTGGGGTAAAAATCGCCAACACTGATCAATGTGAAGCGGCGGAGGCAGGAGAGGTGTCTGGAGGAAGCTTTTGCTCCCCGAACGAATAAACAACGCAGCGGATGTCATGGGGGGGCAAAAGAGAGAAGGGTGGGGGATCATCCGCGGTGTGGGCTAGAAAAGGGCCGCGCAAGGGCCCCATTGAGCCGCCTTCCCTCTCGGCGCTGTATGGGTGGATTCGATAAGGACGTGATTTGATGGCCTGTTGTCCTCGACGGGTGATCGTTCCTAAAAGTGGCCCGTGCAGCCCTCACAGCGTGAACCAATCGACTGAAACAACGGTCGTGGTGTGTGTGGTATGGGGAGACACGATGGGCCACACGATTGATCCCTAACGACCAAGTTTTCCGATAGTCGGAGCACTCTGACTCGGGATCACGGAAGGTCAGGAAATGAGGACTTACACCATGGAATCCCCTTGCCATTGGAGAGACCAGAGACCGCAACCCCTGCCCCCGCGACTGAGGAATGGTGGCCTGAAGTTATCACCTGCTCAACTCGGTGCGGGAGTTCAGGCACGTCGGCGGCGACGAGCAACGTGAGAATAAAAACGGGCATTTGGAGACACGGAATTAGAAAACGCGTCCACAACCAAAATTGTGATAGGCGACGACGATTCTGGAGTGCAAGCAGTGGGGGATGTCCGAGCCTATCTTAGCGGGACAAGACAGCTGTACGTTCAATTAAACCAGGGGCAAGCCCCGGAAATTATGTGCGAGATCCGCGGGGTCATAAAAAAAGAAAGGCTGATAAGTGAGTGCGAGATGAACGCGTGCAGCCGTACACTAAACCTTTTTTCTTTGACAGATCGACCGAGCATAAATCCGGCCGTAAAGAGGTCCCTAGGAAACCTGCAGGGATGGCCACATGCGTTGGGGGCGCCTTCGATTGATGAATTTCCAAACGCCTATGCCAGCAACAATCAGGTTCCGGGGGTAAGGTGTCGCCAGTCGGTCGACGGAACCACTGGGTACTAACTTGAAATTGGGCCTCACTTAGACGTTCGTCCCAGAAAGTTTAAGGTTGTAATCTACCGGGGGCCGAGCACGATTGAGGAATCCATAGATCTGTCCCGCGAGGACGCAAGTTGGAAGGTCCTCACTGGTCAATCGCGGGAGTTAATTCCCACGTAAATCGAGAGCGAAAATGACGCAGGTAGTGCCGAACCAGTACCTTCTCGCTGTCAGACTTGGTGTTGTTGTTGGACCTCATGAAATGCCCTCGTCACTGTGGGGTATCAAGCGCTGACAAAAAAGAAACTCGGCGTTGGTCACGCCCGGCCGATCAGCGCTTCGACGTTCTGGGTGAGTTCCCATCTGATCGCTAAGTACGGAGCCAGGCCTTCTGCATCCTCGGGGGGGGGCGGCTGGTATCTCGCCCTCGAGCCACTTGGACTCACTATCCGAGGTTCGCCCCGGGGGACCGCGCGTAGTCCTCCGCTTGGCACCCCATATCTGGGCGCTGCCCCTTTGGGTATAGAAAGCAGGGGTGAACTGATGCGATAATGGGGCCCCGTGCCACGTTGAATTGGTGAATATCTGGATAGGTCATATCGTCAATTCAAACCCTTAGAACGCTCGACACAATGTCCCGTGATCCCACTGACACCTGGCCGACGTTGGGCCTTTTCTTCGTGCGTTTCGTTCAGTCGGATAGTCCAGTTTCTCCTTTCCCCTCCATACCGGCGATGGGACACAGCAACGCGGGGACAGAGTCCGTGACTCCCCTCCAACACGGGTGGAACTCACATTTCTCTACGGTCGCATCTTCCCGGGCACACTTTGGGTCCTGCCTCCTTCAGTCAGAAACATACGCCGCAGTCGACCCCATTTTGTGGCACCTCGGTACGGTCGCTGTCTGAACGTTTCTAATGGGGCTCGCTGACACCCCTTTACGTAGATCTTTGTGCCTGGCCAGTCATTGGTGGTCGTTGTTCGTGTGAGTTGAACCCACTTATGATCGGTTGCCCGGACTGCGAATGTCTTCGCATTGTTCTCTGATTCTTGGTAACCACACAGCGGTCTAGTGGGATGGCGGGTTAATCCCTGTTTTTTTTTGTGAAGGTCGTTATTGGTGGATTAATTCTATAAAAACTTCCCATTTGGTCACACTCACGCCCCCGCTTCCCTGCTTTCCAGCACCAGCGAAATGTGTGTTCGAATCAATCCTGCGTACAATCCCGAAGGACGACTTTTTGTTGGTGTCACGAGTGGACCTGCCGACCGGGGGACTTCGGGTGAGCTCGCAATGTGGGGGTCCTACCCCCTACCCTCCCGTTAGTGGAAGCAACGACGACGCCTATCCCACGGAGTTTATGGAGCATTGGTACCCAACCGCGAGTTCCTTTTTCTTCATTCGTTGTGCACAAGTGACACGCCCACCAGATACATACAACCACCCCACCTCTTCAACGCCCCCCCAGCCCGGGCATTCCATCTATTAGGCTAGAGAATCTGGTGAACAATGCCAATTATTCAACCACACCCTCTTTGGATACCCCACATTTCGAGGGACCGGACGGCTACCAAGACACCCACGAAGGAGGGGCAAGGGCACCAGTTCTAGACAGCACCGCGGGTCCTCCTCCCTTGCACAGCTTTTTCCGCCCACACGTGCGTCCATGTCTGCGTCTCTCCTCTAATTGGCTGATGCGTTGGCAGGCGTTGGACGGTCTATCATTCTTTCGCGACGACGTTCCAGACACAAATGCCAACTACAACGGGGCGGGAGTCAGTTGCTTCGAGAGCCAGCACGCTGCCCAGTGCCCGCCAACGCCACCCGCCGACATTGCCGCGCTCCGGTATCGGGGAAATGGGGTTTTCGCCGGACCTATCCATCTAGCAGAGGATAACCCCGCAGGAGGCCGGTTCCACCTTGATGACCAGTCCTCAAGCGCAGAACCAAACAACAACCATGACCTTCGCGGCAGAGAGAGTCCCAGGCTCCCGGATACCAGGGAAACACGTCGACTTCGCCGAATGATCACCGGTTCCCGCCCGCATTCAGACCATATCCAAACAAAGCCGATGGTCACTCATACGGCCGACGCATTGGGGCGCGCCGATCCTTTACTCCCCCGCCTAGTTGGCGTAGTAGCGAACGGAGGAGCGTCACAAGTGCCCACGGAATCACCGCCACTGGGAATCAAAAATGTCGGAATCCAACATCCAACCAAAAGGAAGCGGGCCACAACCTCAGGCGGGAGCCGTGAGATAAAACGTCCCAGGAGCAAGAAAACGCAGCCCCTAGACGCACTAGAAATGGCTCATGTGAGTGACGTTGGAATCGGTCCTGTTCGGAAACGATTTTTACTGTCTTCGTTTAGACTAGCCTTGTCATTCCTTTGCTCACGCGCCCCAATCTCCGCCTGGTGGAACAGACCGAGTACAAATGCGAAATCGCCCAGAAAGGCTGGAACCCCCTGCCCCCAATTGACTTCACGGTCCAGGGTAAGCAAGGGGTGCGATCTACCGACGCCACGAACCTGCACTTCAGTGATCTGGATGATCGTGACGCCCTCATGTTTGAGGACGGGAGTATAAGGAACACTGTTTCATGTAGAATGGAGGTGCGTGGGCATTGCCACTTTGACTCCTATAGTTATTCAATCCGTTCATTTGATTAGTTCGTGGGACACAGCGCGCGCGATTTCAAGCCAAGACAGGTACGCCTAACAGTTCATTGTGTTCCGCCCATGGGGTGAGTACGTAAATAGATCGCAACGAAGGATTTCACGAAGGCGCGTGCTCCAATTACGAAGCAGAAACTGGCGTACCACGTTGTCAAGTATGTTAAGATCTATCTCGAGGTAGGCGGACAAGGAAGTTCTGATGACCCCCTTGGCTGATCCGACGTTCAGGGTTGTAGTATCCCCTTCCCAGTCCCTTTCGAGGACATGTTTCTCGTAAGACTTCATAACGTCTCACGAGCATCCTGGCAACCAGAAATCTGGTATCAAGTCTCCACCTCCCCCCCCCCCCCCCCTCACTGGCCTCTAGAGGCGCCCCCTGCGGCCCGAACACCGGCTCGCAATCATCTGAACATTTGGTTGCTCGTTTTTCGCGTTCATCATTCCATGCCCCGGAGGCATCTATACTGTAGCCTTGCATTGCCACACCAGAGCCGTTCTGCGTTAGTTTTGCCATAGGTTTTTTCATTTAGTGTGTGGAGAATACAGTAGTCAGCTTTGGATATTACACCCACAACCACATGATACGAGAGAGGCGCCAGAAGTTCCCTCGTCCGGGGGTTCCCGGCTCTTCGGCCAGGCCGGCACCGAGAGTCAGCGACAAAACGGACAGAAAAAAAACAGATCGGAAGCATAGGGGTGACCTGGAAAGCAGTTATTGTATTGCTCTGATACGCATCGTAATGGCGGATGCATTAGTAGGGGTGGCGAACGGTAAAAGGTGACATGGAGTATGGGGATGAAAATCGCAACACAGCACCGTCTATGGGGATGAAAAGCGCAACACAGCACCGTCAGGCGATGAGAGCGGCCTGACAGTTAGGGAGAACTGAGATCTGGATCAGAAACCCCGTAGCAGAGGACAGGTTGCCAAGATGCCTGAGAGACGCGGACCAGTCTCACCAATGCCATGTTCTCGAAAGTAACGTTGGTGCAGCCTGGTTCTGCCTACCCAAATGGACTTCGGTGAGCGGTTAATAGGGACAAGGCGGGGATCGTACTCACCATGATGGCCCCGGCGGAGCGCTTCACAAGTTTGACAACTTCAAACGCCAGCTTCGCCTTCGTAATGCGCTTGCGGAATGTTTTGTTGTTCTTTGTCAAGATCTGGCAATCACAGTCGTTGAGCTATCCACGAGCGAACTGTCCGTCGTCCATCGAGCCTACCTTCAACTTCCCGATCTCTTTCCCGGAAAACTGGGAAAACAATGTGATGCGACACATCTGGGACGGTTAGGGAACCAGACGCACGTCCAACCGGCACGTTATCGAGCTTCCGACGCCCTGGTAGATGAGCACCTCGTCGTCACGACCGTGGAGGCCAAGGTAGGCCATATTTTCCGCATCCGTTAACTTGATCCCCCCAAACTCGATAGACGCCACTTCCCCCCAGCAGTCTTGCTTGGTATTACACTCGTACCGCGTTTGCGCCGGGACAATTATAAGGCGAGTAGGGCCGGGAGTGGCGGCGGAAGTTGCGGGAAGCTGTGATGATTCCCAATTTAATTTGCGTTCCCACATCCCGAGCGGGAAACTCACCTCCAGTGCGGAATCCTGGAAGTGGCCAGGTTTCTCCCTAGGTGCGCGCTTTCGAATGGGCACGGCCTCACCTCGACCCGCAGTAAGTTTCTCCTTCCTGTTCTTTCTGGATCCTTGGACTCCTGGAGGTTGACCGGTCATCCTATCAGAACGAGGGTTTGGTGGTACCCCCACGAGGCGCACCACATCTCCCATCCCCTTGTCGCCGGGGCGATGAGGGACCGGAGGCATGGTATGCTTTGGTTCGATATTTCTCCCACCTCCGAGTCTGGACGAAGTCGGAGTGCTGTCCGACTGCGGTCGATCACGATAAAAACTCGCCTCCGCGTAGACATTGTGGTGTTCTCTCCATGCCGACAAAGGAGGCCCTCCCGGTACGAAGGTAGTGCAGTCCATTGTGGCATAGGAGTACTATAATTGCATCAAACGCCGCGACTCTTGCTGAAGCGCCTTCACTCACCAGTCCAGGACCGTTAGGGCGTGACAGGTATGGAACTGGAGTAGATTCGCCCATCGCTAGGAGTTGGGCCTCATGTCGTCCACGGCCTGGAGTTGAGGTTTGGCTATTGGGGTGGTATGGTGCGCTGTGCAACTGTAGATGACTTGAGTTTCTATTTTGAGTTGACTAAAAACGTGGCGCACATTCGCGTATCCGCCCCAACTGTTGCGCGACACATAGCTGGACTCCAGGTCCCCAAAATCTAGTTGTTCATAGGGGCTACGGTGTTGGTACCCGGACGTGTGCCCGTACTGGGAATATGAGTCGACGAGGAAGAAATGGATGTGGTGAGATTTCTCACGGGGGATCTTTCCGCTCTCTGGAGGGGTCCCATGGGGCGAGCCATTCCTTCGTTGAGGCCAACTACGCTGCGAGGCATTTGGGTAGCACTGTTGTGGGCTTCTCGCCGGCCGTCCGACGCATTATCTTGGGCATGAACCGAACGGTATTGGTCTTGGCGAGTCGCCGGTGGAGAGTGGTAAAGCGATGTAGGTCCCTGGGACACGACTTGAAGTATCAGCGATTGTCGGCAACTGCGGAATAGAATGACTCGCCGAATAATGTACCATTTCTCCATTCCACCTTCCGAGGGAATACACGTAAAGGTTATCAGCAGGCCAGGAGGAAGGGGGTCCCGGCGTAGAACTCGTCGTGACCTGATGAGGGTCTCGGTGTTGAGAGCCACTGATTCCAGTCGAGGGGTACCCAACACAGTTGGTCGTGATAGTGTCGCTTTCCGTAACTCTTCGGACATTCATGGCATGTGGAATGCGTTGGAAAGGTTGAACGTGGCCCGTCGCGTTCTGGTTGTAGGTGCTCAGACGGAGAGAAGTGGATGGGGGAGATTATGGAGAACGGGACGGCAGTTTATGTAAAGCTCACGCCGCCCACAGCCCCTCGTCGAGACGTTCCTCGGTGTGAAAGAACACAGCCAGAATCGTGGTTCTACTCGGGTGCCGCCCATGAGTTGGATCACCCGGATGAGCATGGAAGTTAAAATGAGTATGGATCGGGCGAATCTCGAAATGGGGATCCGATAACTGGAAGTCCAGTAACTCGTGACGAGAAAAGGAATCGCACACAGCTCCCTTCCGGGGACAGTTCAGGATCCTTTGCGACCTCCCATTGGCAGATGGAGACACCAGCCAGACGTAGTAAGTGGGAGGGAGAAGCCGGCGAGGCGTCCGAGATTTCGGAAAGAGAACAATTGAGATATGCCCCTGGGGGACACCCAGCGGCCTATATCTAGACGCCGACCGGTGCGGAAGACCGCTGAGGAGGCGTTAGTTTATCCATCCGCATTGGTACGATGGGGGGAGGGAGGGTGAGAGGAGGGTGAGAGGAGGGAGGGTGAGAGGAGAGTGAGAGGGGAAACGACACAAAGTTTCCGTCGGGTAAAGAGACGGGGTAGCCTAGGGTGCCACCAATGGATCTTCCCGCAGCGCTCTAAGCATTTCAACGAGATAAACGGGGTAATCTGATGGTTTCTCCCGCCCGAAGCTTACCCGCTCCAAACGCGACCACCTCGGCTCTCGTAGCATCAGCCCATCGCCTGGCCTCGAGATAACGGGAATGGCTGACATGGTATTTGGTGGCGCACTACGAGCAGAGGGCTCCGGAGAGCGTGGGGATGGTAGGTGGTATCATATGGAACGTTCAGGGAGGTACCCGCAGACCCTGACACAATCGAGTCTGGGGTTGCCAGCGGTTGCCATTTGAAATCAATACGCAATGTAACCCCAGCGCCGACGGTTAAGCAATGACGCGCTTGGGGATCGCAGCCAAGTGTGGTGTCCATATGGTACCTCAAGAACGGTAGCAGCAATGAGCGACGCAAAAAGACATCCGGGTGTAAGGAGTTCGTAAGGTAGCCACCCAATCAAACGGGGTTAGCTACGACGAGGGCCCCAGCGTAAAGGGCGGTCCGTGCTCAACTCCATCACAAGAAAACAAGCACATACTCAATTGGATCAGAAACGAACCTAGTAGGCGAATCGACGTCAATGAACCCTGGATGCTGGGATGTGTATCATGTCCCTGGATGTGAAACGCACGTCTTTTTTTTGCGCATCCACGAGCGTAAATTCAGCCCCAACAAATTTCTGTGAATTGATGTTTGCAACGATGGCGACACGCGCGGGGATGCGTTCGGTTGATATGTTAGGAGCTTCAGCCCAGGGTGTCCGCTGTCGGTTGGGGAGGTGGGCGTCAACTTGCAAAAACAAACCGTCAAGCTTGAGCGCTTCAAAGCTTCAGCTCGCAGACGGTTTACATAAGCCGAATCACGTCCGTAAAGTATATTGTCCCCCCTGACCACGCCGAGCATCAATAACCTACTTCTTCGCTAGGAATTACCAGCAGGATTCCGTTCATGCCAAACCTCTGGTTGCCAGGAACCTCTTGAGACATGAACGAGCTTCGTCAAGATCATATCTTCATAGCGTTTATCAACCTGTCACGGGCATTAGTGGGGGAGTCTCCAGAGGACGCTCGCTCTCCGCACATCTAACTCTTCGACGTAGCGTTTGATGCGTTTCGCCACTTCAAATGCCAACTTTTTTCTAGTTCTTGGGTTGTGGGTCTTCTTGTGGTCTGCTGTCGTGATCTTTGATAATGCCCGTCAAATCTCCTGAATGAAATTGCTATAGAAAACCGTCCCCACCTGAGATGATCGAGAGGGATATCCCGGGAACTAGGGAATTGAGGCGTTAAGCAGACTGAGCTAGAATCTTCGGCGGAGTTCGCGTACGCTTAGTCTGCACGAGATTGAGCTCCCAACGCCGTTATATTGGAACATTTGGTCGTCTCGCCCATCTGGACCAGGGAAATGGCGATCAAGGGCATCCGTCAGCCTGATCCCAGGCCGCCCGTTGACAGAAAAATCAATAGGACCCTGTTGAACCCAGTTGTGTTGGGAATTCCCGCATACATAAGGTAACTGTTCGATTTTGATCCGATGAGGGAACGCGGGTGGCATCTGCTAGAACAGATTGAGCACCTAGCAGCCAAACCGGTTCACTACGAACGCACACGAGCTTGTGTGGAGCCTCCCAAAGTTGCTTTTCTCCTTGGACGTGGAAGAGCTCTGGCCGTGCCCTCGTCAGGCTCGTCTGGAGATCTTTTCCTTTTACTCTTCCCCTTCCCCCGATATTGCGCGCTTTCACGTACGCCACCCTGCCAACAAAAAAAGTGCCTATCAACCCCAGCACCACACCTAGACCGCACAGGAGCTTACCGAGGTGATAGGCTTGGATCCAGGCGGGCTGGCTCTATTCTGGGCCGCGATCCTGGATGCCAGTGGATTGTTGGGCAACTTGCGTTTTCCGCCACGAGAACCTAATTCTGTGCGAGGAGTCAGCAATGGGATCGAAGTTGAAGGTCCGGTCGTTCTGGGTCGGCTTGGTCCCCCTCCAAACGGGGGTGAGAGGGGAGCGATCCCATGGGTGTCTCCGTTTTGCGGCCCAGAGAGCGGCTGCTCCGGTCCAAAGTGATATCCTCTCGCGGTGGTATAATCGCTCCGGCGGGGAGGGGCATGCGGGGAAACAAATTCTGCGTTCGGGTCTCCACCCGCGCCGTACAAACTAGGTGGACTAGATGTTGAGGTGAACAACGAAGAAGGTTCACGATCCCGACAGCCGACCCCCCCATCGCCATAGTCTGCGCTTGTCAGGAATGCGTAGTCACCATCGAAGGCAGGAGAAGGCGCCTGTACACCCGGTACCTATGTGAGGTTGGTGCGTAACTTCTAGGAAGGGCAGTGGACCAACTCACACCGGTGTAGACGAGTCCGCTGCCCTGGGGTGAGGGAAACGGAATATGGCTGTCCAAATGAGGCTGTTCAGCCCCTGACGGTCTCCCCATGAGACCGTACACGCCCTGTAAACGTTAGCTGTGCGTAAAATGGAAGGGTGCCGTCACGCCTCACCAGGTTAGCTGAGTCGTGCATGGGAGGCACCAGATCAGGCGGCATTGTGGGGTGAGTCCTCGGCGGTTGAACGATGGAGGGATGTACCGGTCCTTCCAAAGCGTCGGGCCAACCTTTGGGTTGATGACTCCGCAAAAAACGCTGGTCGTTGAATGGGAGGAATGTAGATCCCTACGGATCATCGTGACATGATCTACGGTGACCGGGAAGTGTGTCGTTGACTCACAGTTGGTTGTGCCGCGTCAACAGCTGTTTTCCTTAGTGAGGAGTCTGGGTCCAGCTCGCCCGCCCTCGTGAAAGGGTATCCTCGGAAGGACGGTGAAGGCGACCGGTAGTGCATTTCCTGGGGGAAATTTACACCCGCGGCATCTACATCCCGCCCAGCGAAGTGTACGCCATGTGCGGTGTTATTTTCTGTGACATTTTGGAACCCTGCGGGAGGAGGATCATCACGGGGGCGATCGTTGACCATGGACGCGAAAGTACTTCAGGGAGGGAGGGGGGGAACCGACACCGAAAGAAAGCTGGGAGTTTTATGTATCTTTATGTCATCTACCTCTCAAACCCGTTTTTCCGAAATCCTTCTCGTAGTTCCTCGCCCGCACAGCCACCTAGGGCCGTGCGGTTGGTGCATTGGTGGCCATCCAACATGTTCACCGCAGCGATAGAGTCAGGCTTACCCTCCCCCCCACGGCAACTTATTTGTGTTCCTGGTGATCCACAGAAGCGGAAGCAGTGCAGGAGTCACACGTCCTCGAAGCGGAAGCAGATCAGGGTCGCGGCCACCGGGAGGTTTGTGAGCCCAACGGAACGGAACCAATAAGGCTGCTTGTTGAGCGCTAAAATGAGATAGGTGGATTGGAGGGAGGAAGTGAATACGGAAGCAAAGAGGCGTGCGGGAAACGGAGAACGGTAGAAGCGCAGGGGAGGGGCGCAAGGGAGGTGCAAAAAACCCCGGAGCCCGCTCTGGACAAGAGCCGTCGCCCACAACTCCGGTTAGAAGGTTCCAAGCCAGCGTTAACTGGTTCAGACATCGGACTTGAGAGCCTCATTTTTTTATTTTCCTTTTCCCGGGAGCTACCGCTACCCACAGCATCCCAAGGACGATATTTCGTAAAAGCAACCGGTTCCACTCAACTCCACCGTACACAGCCATCACAACCCTTGCCCTACGACTGCAGCAGATGAACGCCCCCTGAGGGTGAACATCCCGATAACCACAAACCACGGTAGAGTCGGGGATTTGCGGAAAGGACAACTATTCGCTCGACCTCCGAATTTCAAATCTTCTTTTGCCCGTGACAATCGGGTCGTTTGATCTGGGAACTCGTGATGCACGGAACCAATTGCACTGACGGGTCAAAAACCCTGGAACTAGAAATGGGGTCCCCATCCTGTGGTTGTCTAAGTTTCGTATTCCTCATGAAACTGGAGGTTGTCTTACCGGAGTACATGTGTGATAGGTTTACGGAATCCATGGCGTCAGCAACCAGCTGGTTAACGGTATACTCCACACTGAGCGACTTGTCGAGTTTCCGGCTTACAGAACTGAGAGCACGGTCTGCAGCCTCATCTGCGGTGTTACTCTCCATATCGATCCCAATACCGAGTCGGAGTGGATCAAGGACCGCCGTTTGGACATTGTACTGGGCGTGCTTAATCTTAATATCACTCGCCGTCCTGTCCAATCAGAGTTAGTGTGGCGGAGGCGCGGGAAGCGCATAGGCTTACCAGGAGTGAAGAGGGTCGTGTTTGAACACCTCGAGTACGGTCATAATGACGTCAGAACCAGCCCTCAGGACTCGTAGCGTCTCCTCGGCACAGCGTTGGAACACTCCCTGAACGCCAGAAATCCCTAGCCCGTCCGCCATATCCGAAGTTAATCGGAATGGTACCCGTTCAGGGATGGGCAGAAGTTTACCCTATGGCGATTGGCATTACGAAATGACCCAGAGGATGAATAGCGCACCTGATCGAATGCGATCCCCAAGTCAATATGTACAACTTCGCCAGAACCATTGTCCATTAGGATGTTTGAAGTGTGCCGATCTCCCAATCCCAGCACGTGTCCAACGATCGAAGTCGTGGCAACACTCCGGGTGTAATTCAATCTTATCGCGAACCAAGCAGTCGGGGCCTTGTGCAGTTCAGTAAAGTAGTGCCTCATCACTGGTTTGAATCGTTTCCGGATGTCGGCAAAAGCTTTCAGAAGTGATGGCGTTTGGTTGCCACCCTCTTTCCGTGCATTTGATAGGAGAGCCGAGGCTTCGGTGGGCTTCATGTCTTGGGGTCGGTACCTGTTGGGGAGAGAATGAGATCGCGCTGCTAACCGCAACGGAGGAACTTACCGCAGATGTGCCATGGACAGCCATGCTTGCAAGGGGGTTGTGTTCTGGACGAACTCCAGGATACCTGCTTGCGAAGCGAGGGGAATGACCTTGTAATTTCTGACACAGAGATTTCGCCTTTTTGTCTCCCTGTCCTTATCAAGAATAACGTTGACCAGCTGAAAAACTTGCTCCATGACAGCGTCCTGACGTAGGTCGTCGGCCCCTTCTCCCTTGAACTAAAAATAGTTGAAGTAAGCCCTCCTCGCTCCTTCACAGGCCTACAAGGTCACCCACCAATTGCTTGTACTTTGCTCCGTCGTTTCCAACGCACACAGTGATCTTTGGTAGGTTGACACCCCCAGCCGTCGCGAAACTGGTTTCGAAACGCAGGATCCACACACAGTCAGCGTACTTAAGGGTTGGGTCGAGCGGGGTGTCAACCGTGATAACTGGGACCTTCATCGATTTGAGATTTCTGATAGCCATGGTTTCTGGGATCGGAAAGGGTGGTTTGAGTTTCTGGGTGCGATTCCCGTAGATATGCTTGATCGGGTGTTTTGCCCATTCTAGACAGGCATCGCTGACACGTTCCACATCACAGACGATCCTACTGACTGCGGGATCACTGCGAAGTTGATCGAAAATGCTGATCGCAGCAGCTGCCCGGTCTCTCGGGGACGATTCATGCCTAGTGGATCGCCGGCGATTGGTCTGGATACTAGCGTGATCCGCCTTGAGGCAATACACTTGGTAGAGGCTATGGAATGGGTGTTCTTTGCACATGCGTACAATGAGGGATTGCAGGCCGACCTGGTGTTCCGGGACGACGGTTTCTGAGGGCTTGGTCATCCGTGCGGAAAGCTGGTGGGCGAGGAACACAAATTTCCGGGAGGGGGTTCGATTGAGGGCGACGCCGATCTTTTGTTGTATCGTGGGGTTCTCAAAATTCGCAAACCAGAGGGAACACATGCGGATCGCACCATCCTCGTCGAAGTCGTCGGTAGCCTCCAGACACTTGGAGTACATATCAATCGCCTGGTCCAAAAATGCGTTAATCGTCCGGTTGTGCTGGTCGACTAGCTCGGTATCCTGCTTGAGGAGTTTCTCCGCGGTTTTTTGGTCCTGGGTCAATATCGCGTATTCCTTCGACCCGTATTGTGTCTTTGTGATCTGGGACTTCAGATTGTCGATTTGTTGGGCCTTCCTATCAACATAGAGCTTCCACCTAAGCGAGTCCGGGGATTTGGAGATGGCATGGTACTGTTGCTCCGCAAACCTGGCACACTGGTTATAGATGGTGGCATGTCCAGGACCAAGGGTAGATGGGTCAATCGTGTCCAGGGAAGCAACAGCGGGCTCGAAGAAATTGGATAAAATATCTGTGGGCTTCTCCAAACATGCCTCGGAAACCCATTCGCCCTATTCAATACGTGAGTACCGCTGCCGCCTGAGTGAAAGAGCTGATTACCAAGCGTGCAAGGAGCACCGCGTTCTTCAGTTTTGACTCCACGCTAAGCTTTTGAATCTCCTTGGGTTTCGAGACAACCAAGTCTTTCAAGAACTGGACGGCGAGCTTCCGCTCGTTATGCAGCCAGAGGACGTTTGCGTACTCTTGGGAAATTAGGGAGCTGGGCTGCTGTTCCAGAGCCTGTGCACGGACGACAGAGTTGAGGGCCACCTGCAGGTTGAGGGATTCTCTCGCAGCCTTGGACATGGAGAGGAGGCACGATTTCTCGACATCAATTAACGCCTTGACGAATGGTGTCACCAAGTTCCCGATCTGGTCTCTTTCCTCCTTCTCTCTCACTGATCGGATCAACGAAATTCTAGTTGCGAGTATCGCCTCGATGACTGTGAAGCTGTGATCCGTTAGAACAGAAGACTATCAGCGAGCGATCACCCTTACTCGAAGTCACTCGATTCAGTTCCTGCCCGAGCCCAACTCCCGAACGTTACTTGCTTGATAGCCAGGTCTTGCTGGTTCTTCTTCGTCCTCCACTGCCGAACCTGATTTAAGCACATCAGATTTTGGGTGATCTGACGAATCTCGAATAGATTTTCGTCTCCTAGAGCCCGAAGCTGCTCCATTTGACCGAACGAGCACTGTCGCACCGCGTTGTCAATGGATTGACTGTCACGTTCCCGATAGATGGCCCGAAGTGCGTGGTATAACGGCGCCCCAGAGTTGCGGTCCCCAGCATTGCTTGGCAAGTCCCAGGTCTCCGTTCGCCACCCGAGGTGATACGCCATTTCTGACGAATGGAATGTCGCCTGGGTTGCGGATGGCGCATTCTGAAGAGCGTTGATGGCTAGATTGTGGAATCCAAACGCATGCAGAGATTGGAGAACACCCTCGACTTCGGATGGAACGTTGCTCCCTGCCTCCACAGCTGCTCCGTGGAAACGAAACGCCTTATCCCACTGTTTCTCGTGATGAAACCGCTTTACGAGGAAGTGACGTAAGTCCTGAGTTTTGATCCCGTAGAATCCGTCCGGTTCGTCTATGTGGCTGTAAATCTCGAAGAGAATGGCTTCCGCGTGCGGGTCATCGGAGGGTGCGAGAATGTCATGTTCCGCAGCGAGCTCGAGGAATAGAAGAGCGGTGGTATAGGCGCCACATGTGATCGCAGTGCTGGCAAGTAGTCGGAAACTAACGTTAAGCCACTTGTCGTTTACCAGAGCATCCTTCGAGCTCGCGGGTCGGAAGTGCCGCAAATGTAGGACAACGTCCACGATGCACTTGAGACACCTCAGAGAAGCGGAACCTTGTTTGAGGACGGAGGTGAAGTATTGGGAAAGGATTTGAGATGATGTCTTCCCTTTGGGCTCGTTCTGTAGGATGC
>Ga0307516_10003367_pt1 | contig 20625 bp, 25 predicted proteins | sample 19_EM_MG_FD_203310 | JGI IMG/M metagenome (GOLD analysis project Ga0307516, IMG submission 203310) | Populus trichocarpa ectomycorrhiza microbial communities from riparian zone in the Pacific Northwest, United States - 19_EM | ecosystem: Host-associated > Plants > Roots > Unclassified | place...
TAGAATACTAGCTACAAGAAGTGAGTAAAGGACAACAGGTGAGTAGTTCGGCGACATACCTCAGTCGACACGAAAGGTGGATTTGACTGAGGTTGTCATTATTGAAACATCGGTAGATAAGTAAAAACATGAATGTAAGTATGAATGGAAAATAAAGTAGGCACGAGACACATGGAATGTTTTTATACCATATTATAGCTAGTAAGGGACATCCATGGCATATGGGGAAACCGGGATGAGCTTGATGAGCCGAGTCTGTCAGACGGTCCCAGAATGGACACCTGTCACAGATCACATGGACTTTGGAACCTTTGGGATAATGGACATTTGGTGTCACAGGTCACACCCCGCGGACAAACGGTCGTAATAGTACAGTAATGAATCCTGCAACAGATTTCACGCGAGGGCCAGCCTCTAAAGGACTTGAAAATGTTGACACCCCAAATTTTGACTAGGCCTTGCTCGGAAACCAGGTCAGTTCAGCGTTAGGTTAGGATGGAGAACACTGGTCAGCATTTTAATTTGTCAAGTTCAGGGTATCGTTTGAATTAACTTGTGATTGTTATGCTCGGTTAAGGTCTGATCTAGCTAAACAATCTTCGTAACTATACGTAACAACTTACTAGGAGGATGCCCCGATATAATCTCTCAGGTGCACCTAGACTCTGAAGACCAGTCGTTGGATCAGCATATAGAGCCTAAAATTGGAACGCTTGAGCATGAGCAAGTTGAACAATCAAGGAAGTTGAAGGAACACCCCACCTCCAAGCTAGCGAGATCACAATCGTGGCTTGCCAGAAGCAGCAATGAAGGCTTCAATCAAGGTGTCTGGCTCCCGTGGCAAAATGTGCCAACATTGCGAATGAGGATAGAAGTCAACTAACGCGTAGGCACCTCTTCCTCCTCTCCATCAACATTCATAGCATTCCCATCGGAACGTCCATTCCAGCTGTGTCTCTCGCCTTCTTGGGATAGCTACCTGACCTCCAGGGTCAGGTCAAAAATGCCTTGACGGAATGCTGAAAGAAGTTGATGGTTGAGGCCTGAGGAGATTACTCTCTTTGGGTTTCGATTGATGCTGTTCGGATAGACTCTGTGCAATCTATGCGGAAGCAGACGATGTCAATTTTCACATGTTCACAAGTGATTGGGGAGTTATGGAGGAGAGGTCGTTGTGAAAACCGTAAACGAACAAACGAAACGGTCAAGTCGAATTTGTTCAAATTGTGGTCCTTCATGCATACAGTAAGTTACATGGTCCGCTACAAATTCCAAGGCACAGAGGGCAGGTGGCAGACGATCAAACAGATGCGGAGTGTGGCCGAATCGGTGGGACAACACCAATCATCGTTTTCGGCATTATGTGTACGCCTTGTGGACAGGCCATTCTCGCCACCCAGGCCTTCAGAGGCCAAATTAGAGCCAAGCGTTCAGCATATTGGAAATCGTGGGCGAGAATGGCAAACTGACGTCGGAGTCAGCAATCCCTGGGTATTGATCTTGAGGTGTGACCTTTTCTTCCGTTTCCTTTCTTGTGCTCATCAGATGTCGATCAAGTGCCGACGCCTCTCCTCTATTCAATGCTCGGGGCCACTCGCCCATCCCTCGCTAGCGACTTTTCTTCCGCCTCCGCTACCACTAACCCTTCTCAATATGTTTTCGTCCGTGAAGCCTCGAATAGAGAATGGATCGAGGAAACCACTTCCATAGGTTATAACCGATACTCCACACCTCCGCGGCGCCGTGATCCATCGCCAAATTCCCTTCTACCATGGTCCACTGGAAGTTCTGGTGATCATCCAACAGCGAGAATCCCCGGAGGAATGTGAGAGGGAGAAGAAGTGGCAAAGATGGCGACAACTCACCAAACGCCCAAGCTGACGTGGCGGAAGAGCCTAGAGCGACTTTGGTCTTTCCGGAGCTCAAATCCTCACGACGAGGTCAAGGCTCCCCTTGGCTCTCTCAGCGTCCAAGCATAAGCACAAGAACAGAACGAGAACGAGGATGTCGCTGCACCGCTCCCGAACTTCCTCCCCCAAACCCCTTGCAGAAACCTCTGGGGGCATGGCACCTCAAGTCGAGGATCCTCATGAACATCTCTGTCAGGCCTGCTACTCGGAGGCATCGAGGCCGCAACCTGGCAGACTCCGCTTCCATCCGTCATGGCGTCGCCTGTCCGCTCTACAAGGAAAGAACTTGATGTTGCAGGAAGGAAGGTGAGTTGCTTTCTTGTGATCGCGCATATAGAGGAGCGAACCTGACGTTGGTGACGTAGGTTTTTCGGGAACGAAGACGCAGCGCATTCAAGGACGCCGACTCGTTCTTCCTAGGTGCCCTATGTGCATCACCAGCCAAGGCACCCCCGCCCCAAATGCGCTCCCTTTCAAGACACTATCACCCGCCAAACCAGCTGCCGAAATCAAACGAGAGAGCGAGGACGACGAGGCGGAAGTGATCGACACACAGCCTATTGGAAAGGGTGAACAGTACGATGTGAAAAGAGGATCCGAAATCATCAGCTTAAGGTCGGACTAATGGAACGAAGAATACGAGACATTCCTGCTACTTGAATCCAGACTGCACGTCGGAATCCTGCAAGAGCTTCGTAGAGAGTACGTACTCGCTAGATATTTGACAGGGGCATACAGAGGAAAGTGCGTGTAAGCCAAAGGTGACATACGCTCGGCTACAGTCTGGGATAGACCTTATTATCTTTAAAACTGTTCTTTGCTGTGGAGATTGCAGTAGTACGGCGATCCATAAACAAAGGTTGTCCGTAGGTATAGCTTCCCCAAGGGAACGGTCTAAATCCCTCGTTAGATGCGCTTGACTCGAAATCATCGTTAAGCCATTCAAAGTATTCCGTCTTCAAACACCCTTGGAACGCGACAGAGCCTATGTGCATGATACCCGGCATACTCCGAACAGCTTGAAGTGGAGGTATGTTTTCGGCCCTGATCATCACTAAACGTCATGTCGCAGGAGTGAGTAATGGATACGGATCAAGTTTCGCAGGCTGCATCCACTGACCAAGGATGCTCTTTAAGCCCATGTCTCGAGAAATCCTCATTATCTCCACGGAAAATAGACGGCTGAGTCTGAACCGGAGGTGGTCAGGGAGGACATATATTGCGACCGTCGCGGTTCTATGATCGTATCACAAAACTGATACCTCAGACTTGTGGCGCGGCACCTACGAACGAAGCTCTGGGTAGGGCTGGTAAGATCCAAGGCTTGCGTACGCGACGACTTCGCCGGTGGCCACAGTGCACGCAACGAGGACTGGCAACCCCATTTTGCGGGCATTCTGTAACAATTGTTTTCGGCTTTCCAGAGAAACTTGCGTGGATTGGGGCAGGGCCGGGCGGGTATTGTATATGTGGAGAATGGCAGGGATGTCAGAGTCAGCAGCTTCTCGGATGGTGTATTCCGGCGTCATGGGTTGAGCGTATGACAGACTGCAGTTACTGTACGCACCAATATATATTACTCTGATATATTAGAACAACCGTGCCCCCAAAAAATCCATACCGGACGCCTCCCCGTGCGGAACTCCTCGGGCACAATTGGCTTTGTGGCTCACACGTTTTTCGGATAACAAGGGGAGGCCGCAGGTTACGAATCTTGCAGGAGCTTTCGCGCCGGGGGGTCCAGCGACTCCAGCCTACATATCAGTAAAAGATTGTGCGCCAATTCAAAATTGTGCACAGCTCATTCTTCCGACGTGGAACCTAGATACATGATATCGATATCCCCCCTCATCGGTGCGTACACACTGAATTTCCTTCCCTGTTTGGCGTTCAGCAAAATAATGTCCCACAGATTCCGTTAACGTGCGACGAGTCAACTTTGGAGAGTTGATTTTGCGTGCAGCCGTCGGGCGGGGGAAATTAGCACGACTCAAATACGACAAATCGAGACGCACATTTTGGAAGTCCCCACGGCTCTGATTCCGAGTTCGAGTTTACGGGGGATTGATCGCCGCTGTTTGTATCCCATTTCGGTTATTCCAGATTTGCCAATTGAAGACAAAGTCGTCCCACAGTCTACAGAATGGCGTCATGGAGAAGCAGCCGGGAATCGCCGAGCTGTCCAACGTCGACAGCACCTTGACAGGCTTTGACAGCGAAGTTTGCGCGCTGAGCGGCGGCCCGGATTCTGGATCTTAGTTTTCTTTCAAATTTTTTCCAAGTCTATCGTGGCCTTGCGAAGTCTATTTGGTGTAACTTTAAGTCAGTCGACCGTCGAACTCAAAACGTTACTCCACGACATTCTCCCCTCGCGTTTCGCGGCATGCAGACGCGTCGAACGGGTGGGAGTTGCTCGTGACGCGCCGCCGTCGGTTGGTCCACTCGCCGGAGGGAGTGCATTCCGTATACGTCCGTGATCTCATACGTGGGTGCTGGGTTTAGTTGCGACGGGTCAGGCTGGCCAGCGAGCAAGGGGGATGACGCGTACGTACCTACATGGAGGGGGGTTTAAACCTGAGTATGGTCATTATACTTAGAGTCTACTCACCTCGCACGCTTTTGACGCCTCCCAAAAGCGTTTCCGCTGTATTTCGCGTTTTGTGGCATACTCACGCGCCGAGGTGTGACACACCGCCAGGTCTGTTCCATGCTTCGACCATAGCAGGGGGCGTAGACCATGTTGATCGGAAAACAGGTTTTGTTTGCACACGGTGATGTTTGGGAATCTGCCGAGAAGGCGGCCCTCGCGCCTTCTCGCAATTGATTTCATTTGAGCGGCGCTTCTAAGCTTGGCGATGACGTCATTCTGTGGGACGACTTGAAGAAGCCGCCAATTTTTTCGTGCGCCATCTATCGTGCTCAGTTGATCGCTGTTGTTTTGTTCCGTCACATGACACCATTGGCAGGATTTCTTGCACCATCTATCGTGCTCACCGCGGACTATTCCCGCTCTGAACCTCACTAAAGCTTTTCGGCATGCCACACACTTGTATAGAAATACACTGCGCCCGTAAGAACGATGCTCACCTACTGGACGAAATGGATCGTCGACTCCGATTGGACGAGATGGGAAACAGCGAGCGTCGAGTTCGCTGGTGGTTCAGACGTGCTCGAGGTCGAGGTCACAGCGGTGAGGGTATGATGATGATCACGGAAGGGCTCAAGATGCTGGCTGGGCAGTCGAGGGGGGGCGGTAACAGTGTGTGCCTAACATGACTCTATTAACTTTCTTGCCCACATTCGTCCTTAGCCTCCCAAGTCCCCACCAATGGTCGCCCTAAGGAAGCTCAACCGGTGTAGCAGGCTCACATTCGCCTCCTCTGATGTGTCGATATCCTTCACCCCCCCCCTCACTGTTCTTCACCTCCTCGTGAGTCATCGCTCACTCTCCTGTGATATATGTGTCGACCGAGGAGCTTTATTTATTCCATTTGTTACCAGCTCCATTATTTAACGTTTCCAGACTATCGGATGCCTCCCCGCGCGGGACTCCTCGGGCAAAATTGGCTTTGTAGTTCGCGCGCTTTTGCGCGCCAGCGCGTTTTACGGATAACGACTGGACAGCAGGAGGATCCTAAATCATCAGGTAGACCGGTGACCGATCCCTTCTATGAAAGGCCATCTACCTCGTCTAGGAGTCCTTGTTCGCAGATGGCAGTTCCAGCAACGGATTCGACGCCGGGCGATGGGCGAGTCGGTGTTGACGAAATCTCAGCTCGGAGCTTATGCCAGTCATGATGACGAGTTTTTATGTATACTCAAAAAGGAAGATAGGAACTTTCCGACGCTATTTTTGGCATTTTTCGATCATCTTGTCGTGAAACGTGAATTCAAACTCAGTTGCACCAGTCCCTCTACTTACGAGGGATCGCCGCTTGCTCATCCCGAGTACGAGGGAATGGTCACGAGTCTAATCATCAGGTTGAACTCGGACTAATGGAAGGAAAGATACGAGACATTTCTGCTACATCGTAGATGCTACTTGAATCTAGACTGTACATAGGCGCACGAATCCTGCAAGAACTTCGCAGAGAGTACATACTCGCTAGATTTTTTTTTTGGGGTTGGGTTTATTGTCGCCGAAGGCGGCAGCCTTATATCGGACGTTACATGTGTAGTTTAGAGAAGACTCTGGGCCCCGTGCCCATACTGCAGTGATTGAGTCGCTATCTGCGTCAAGTACGGCCCGTCCGAGACAGCATCCGCATGGACATCCCTTCCTCGGCTGTGTTGAGGTGGTGTCCCCCCCTGACCCGAGTACGGAAACACTCGTTTGATAGTGCCCTCCTTTTGAATCACCCAGTTTCTCTCTCCGCGCGGTTTCTACTCGCTAGATTACTCCTTTGCCGCCCTTGGACTCTGAAGAGATCACATGGGAATGCAGAGGGGTATACAGAGCCTGAGAGTGTTTTTGAGCCAAAGGCTACACACACTCGGCTGCAGTCTGGAATAGATTTTGTTATCTTTAAAACCATTCCTTACCGCGGCGGTCGCAGTACGGTGATCCTTAAACAAAGGTTCTCCGTAGGTATAGCTTCCCCAAGGGAACGGTCTAAATTCCTCGTTGGATGCGCTCGACTCAATCTCAACGGAATTCAAAGTATTCCGCCTTCAAAGACCTTTGGAACACGACAGAACCTATATGCGTGGAATTCGGCCAACTCCTGGCAGTTTGAATGCAGGTGTGTTGTAGGCCCTGACCAGCGCTAAATGTCATGTCATAGGAGTAAGGAACGGGTATGTATACGGATCACGTTTCGCGCAGGCTGGATCCACTGAGAAAGGATGCTCTTTAACCCCATGTCTCGAGAAATTCTTATTATTTCCATGGAAACTGGACGGCCGAGCCCGCACCAATGGTGGTCGGGATGGACAAAAATCGAGACCATCGCGGTTCTATGATCGTGTCAGAAAACTGATACTTCAAAACCTGTGGCGCGGCGCGTACAAACGAAATACCGGGTGGGCAAGTAAGATCCAAGGCTTGCGTAGGCGATGACTTCTCCCATGGCCACAGCGGACACAACGATGTTTGGGAACCCCATATCGCGAGCATTCTGTGATTCGTTTAGGTTTTCTAGCGAGGCATCCATGGATTCGGGCATGGGGGCATTGTTCATGTGTAAATGGCAGGGATGTTAGAGTCAGCAGCTTCTCGGATGGTATCTTTCGGCGTCGTGGGTTCCGGATAACAAGTAGGGGCCACGAATCTTGCAAGACATTTTGCGGGAGGGGGTTCAGCCCATAAAGAAAATGGTTTGGCACCCTGAATTGTAACTAGGTCCTGCCCGACAATCGGGTCAGGTCAGCGTTAGACTGAGAACTTTGGTCAACATTCTAATCCGTCAAGTTCAGCGTATCGTTCGTCCCCGATGTAATCTCTGAGCCGCGCCCAGACTCTGAAGACCAGTCGTTGTATCAGCATATGATTGGACCACTTGAGCATGAGCGGGCTGGGCCAATAAAGCAACAAACATCTCCAAATCAGCGATATCACAATCGTAGCTTTGAAGCAGCAATGAAGGCTGTGCTTCGATCAAAGTGTCTGACTCCTGTAGCAAAATGTGAAATTGCGAATGAGGCTCGACGGCACGTCGCAAGGATAGAAGTCAACTCACGCGTAGGCAGCTCCGAGTCTCCATCACATCCTCCGTCTATTCCAGCTGGCGTCTCTCGCGTTCATGGGATAGCACGGTCTTCAGGTTCTTCTGGCGCTGATTGACGTAGATCCTTTTCGAGGCGGAAGCAGATGGCAAAGTCAACTTTGTTCACAGGTAATTGAGCAGTTGCGATGCCACTGGCGGCCGCCTACCTCGTTCATCTGCCTTTTGGATGCCTAGAGATAGTAACATGATGCGACGAGCTTCACAAGGAATGGTGACCGAAGCATTGAGTGGTGGACGTAAGTACATGCCAGTTGTTTGGAGGTCATAAAGTGTTGACGAGAGAGACCTTTGCCAAACCAATCCCAAACGAACCAATGAAGTCAAGTCGAACTCGGTCTTGTTGTCGCATTCCTCAACAGCTTCTTCCTCGTGAAAATTTTATGTTCTTCAGAGCGAGGTTAGGATACTGTACTATTACGACCGAATGTTCAGTCACGCATCACAGCCAAAAAAATCCCTCACTCAAAATGTTTTTCTTTTGAATTTTTGGATTTTTTTTTGATCAAAAATTTCCAAATCGATGAACATCCGGTCGTAATAGTACAGTAAGGGCCTCCATAATGGACATCATGTTGCCATGATCCGCCGGCGTGAGACTTTGTAGCTGAAAGCACCAGCAGCACCGGCAGATGCACCGATGGACAATGTTACTATCGTCGACCAGTACCAAACGACTCGAAAAGGTTTGAGATAGTTTCCGCAAAGCAGACCGGACCAGTCTCCCTGAGATAGGGCCCGAGAGTTCGACTGTTACTGCCAGTGGGATGCCTCCGACTTGACGCGTTAATCAACGTGATGAAGTACTTACAAAGCCAAGCGGCGGTTCACTGGAAACTTTCCCACCAGAACAACATGTGTGCGCGCATGCGACCAACATCATAATATTAATATATAGGAAAGGTGTGCGCATATAATACATATGTTTAGGAACATCAGGTGTGTGACATTTCCTCTTTTCGACCACCATCTATGTCGATCGCTAAAATTTCCAGTCAGATAGCCTTGGATCTTATTCCGAAGGACTACCTTATTCAGGATGAGGCGATGAGGAAGGAGATCGCCCGCTCCTTTATCTGTACGTCGCCCACCATCTTGCCAAGAATCATTCCGAATCTGAAGCTAGTTGTCAAGCGGATACCATCACAGGTTGTGCAGCTTGGTAGTGCAGAGTGTCTTGTTCGTGACTTTAATTGAACCCCAACAGTACCGACGAAAGCCATGTACGAGTATGCTGCACTTGCCAGCATCGGAGATAATGTTTACCACGATCCAACAACTGCGTATGAGTCATCCACTTTTAGTCGCCCGAATCTCAACTATCCTTCCTTTAGTGCCCTCGAAGCCCATATAGCCAAGTTAACGGGAAAGCAGGCAGCCATATTCATGCCGTCCGGCACCGCTTCCAATCAAATCGCACTGAGGACACATCTCCATCAACCACCGTACTCAGTTCTATGCGATAAGCTTGCACACATTCATGCGTAATTATTCATTTTCGATCTTTTCTCGAAATCATAAGTTGACTTATACCTCCCAGCCATGAGGCGGGGGGCGCCGCTTTCCATTCTAGCGCTACGGTGATTCCAGTGACACCGGTCAACCGTATGTTTTCGCACTTAGGCTCCCTTTGCTTCTTCAGGTTCCCCCGCTCACGCAGGTATCGATAGGTCATCATCTTACTCTTGCGGACGTCCAAGCTCATGTCATACTCGAGACGGATTCTCACTAGTTAACCCCTCGTTTTTATGGATGATTGACGCATAATCTCATTCCCCACTTACAGCAATCGGACTGAGGTGATAACTTTAGAAAATACGCTCAACGGAATGATATTCCCTCAAGACGAGATCATCGTGATCTCCCAGTTCGCGCATTCCCATGGAATCAGTATGCATTTGGATGGTGCAAGACTGTGGCACGTCGCAATCGAAAGCAAGCGGTCGATACAGGAGCTCTGCGATCCTTTCGACTCTGTGAGTTTATGCTTCAGTAAAGGTCTAGGTAAATTCCTGAAAAGATATATTCCTCTTCGGATTAACTGACCCCCCGACACATCTTGCAGGTGCCCCCATCGGATCTTGCCTGGTGGGACCTACAAATTTCATCAACAAGGCTCGACATTTTAGGAAGCTTTTCGGTGGAGGGATGCGCCAGACGGGCACCTTGGCGGCCTCAGCGGCCTACGGATTGACGCACAACTTTCCTCAGCTTCCTAGGGTCCACGCGCTTGCGAGAAAGCTTCAAGCGGGGCTCGAAAGCATTGGCGTCGAAATACTCTATGGAGCAGAGACGTGTATGGTAAAGGACTTTCTTTTTTACTCTTCTATATTATCATCGCTTGAAAGCTCATGCTAATTGTGGCCCTTTCCAGGTCTTCTACGATGCTGCTTCAGTCGGTTTGACATACGAGGAGATTGCAGCACGAGGAAGTGCACTTCCGGAGCCGCTGCAACTGGCCGGTTCTCGGCTTGTGGTTCATATCCAGACCAGTGACGCCGCCGTCGAGGACTTCTTGAATCTCGTCCAGGAGCTTGCGAACGAGAAGAAATCTGCCGGTTTCGTGAAACACAGACCATCTAGGGGAGACAAAGTTGCGGCTATGTATGTGAGGCCGACACTCTAAAGAGATGGTTAGGCCATCTCAAATAAGTGCATGCCCCTCGTCTGACCTTCGTATGTACGTCCTCTTCTCGGTGGCGCCAACCAGAATTACACGACATTTTTCTCGGTGCACCGCATGGCCCATCATATGTCCGCGATGAATAGATAGAGTTCCGTGTCGTCTTCGCACCGAGTCCTGGGAATGGGAAAAGATCATGATTGACTCACTCAAGGACCGTTCCGAGTCGGGACTCGGGGGCCGGATTTGTCCGAAACTCCGCCAAATGTGATTTTGGGTGTGGGCTCGATTTTTTCAATCTCGTCGATCCGACCACCATCTGCTCCCCCTCTCCCGCTGCAACTCACGGTACAGAATGTCTCCCAACCTTCCGATCTCAAATAACAACATCACCGCGCCGACGCCGCAAAATACACCGCTTAATCAGGCTCCGATTGCGCTTGGCCTGTCGAGGCCAACCGTTCCTGACATCTCAGAAGATAACGAGGCAGGTGGCGATGCGGAGGAGTCAGATCAGGCTGCGTTGAGTGGCATCCAGGAACACATGTTTGGGATGGTACAGGGCAAGCTTGCGGGGCTGATCGGCAGGAGTTCCGGGTACATCGAGAGCCTGCCCATCAACATCAAGCTCAGCGTGGAGGGGCTTAAAGGCGTGCAGGTAAAGCATAACGAGCTCCAGAACAAGTACAAACGGGAGTGTCTAGAGCTGGAGAAGAAGGTGCGCACTGTCGACCTCATCCCTCGGTTCATCTCTTTACCTTTGTCCCCTTTGTCCGTTTCTCTTTGATAGTACCTTGAGCTTCAGAAGCCTTTATATGAGAGACGTAACGCCATCATCTCAGGCGCGGCGGCAGTCACCGAGGAGGAAATCGCAGCCGGCGAGCAATACTCGATCAAGGACGATGAGGAGTACACCCCTCTGCCCAAAGACACCCCGCCCAGCCCCAGTGGCATCCCGGAGTTTTGGCTTACGGCCCTTCGAAACCACGTCGGGCTCAATGATATTATCACTGATCGCGACGAGGGCGCTCTCAAACACCTTACTGATATCCGCATTGCCTATCTCGGGGATTCCGCCGCCGAGACGAAACCTGGCTTCAAGTTGATCTTTGTGTTCAGCACGAACGAGTACTTTGAGAATGATGTTTTGGAGAAGACGTACCTTTACCAGGAGGAGGTCGGCTACTCGGGAGATTTTGTGTACGATCGTGCCCTCGGGACCGAGATCAAATGGAAGGACGACAAGGATCTCACCAAGGAATTCGAGATCAAGAAGCAGCGTAATAAGAGTCCGTTTATCGTCTCCCGTGTGATTCCTATCTTTGTTCACTGATCTCGCCTTGAATGATCACCAGACACGAACCGGACACGTCTCGTTCGCAAAGCCAAGCCCACGGAATCCTTCTTCAACTTCTTCAACCCGCCGCTTCCTCCAGCCCCAGGCGCACTCGCAAGTGGAGACATTGAAGAGGACGAGCTCGAGGAGCTTGAGGAGAAACTTGAGTTGGATTATCAAATCGGAGAAGATATCAAGGAAAAGGTGATCGTGTACTCCACCTATGTGGCCCCAAATTCTTTGCTCACCGCGTCCCATCCTAGATCATCCCGCGTGCAATAGATTACTTCACTGGCAAAGCGCTCGAATACGACATCATGGACGAGGACGATGATGATTTTGACGACGACCTCGATGACGATGAGGGCGAATTCGACGACGTATGTTCCCTTCTTTCTTGAATTCTTTTCCTTCTTTTACGCACCATCCATCTCCTTCTTTGAGTCAGGATTCTGATTCAGAAAACGAGGCCCGGCGCCGCCTCGGCAAATTGAAGGGTCGCGGAGGAGGGCCCGAATCCGGACCGAATGTGAATCCCGAGGACTGCAAGACTCAGTGATAGTTTGGAAGCCTTTTTTTAAATTGTATTCAATACGTATGGGTTTCTCTTGCTCGTTGATAATTCTTTACCCCTCACCCCATCATTCGCCTGCTTTCAAAGTTGTCCTGTCTTCTCGTTGACATCTTCGGTTCACCCACACAGTATGAGCGTTTGCTAGTCTGAATATTTCATCTCTCTTTCTGCTTTCTTTTTTTTCGTTTTTCATACAAAATCACATCAGACGGTGCAGATATACATTTCATTAATGTACGAACACAAGTTATGAGGTATTTTCACTTTTAACCTTATGGGGTGGGAGTCTCAGTTAAAGTTCTATGACATGGACTCACGATTTGGATCCGGGTGATGTTCACTCTTCTTGAGACCTAACAATCGTGGTACCACGATACCGTCACTCCGGGGCACGCCGTTGACCAAACAGCCACGGCAACATTGTCCCGGATCGCCTAATGCCTACCCCTGGCCCTCGCCTCAGCAGGCCCCAGGTGAAGATTGGAGCTGCATTTCTTTCCGCTCAAAAACTGATACTGTACCATTTCGTGGCGGGCTTTTTCGATTTTTTCAAAAAATCTCAGAAAATCGAGAAAAAGTTATTGCCGGGGTCAGCCAAAAATGGCCGTGACGCGTGACAGGCGAATTGAATGAAATGGTTGATTCTTGTATGAAGCACATGCTACTACTAGCGCCTAGTTCCGCAATCTTTTCGCTCCTCATCTTTCCTGTCGTCGTCACCGCACTGTGTCGCCCGAGAGACGCGGTTTTCCCTAACCCGAGCAAATGTTGGCGGTGCCCCGCCGCGACGGACCCCAGCACTGGTGTGCGCACTCGTGGACAAATTGGAGACGTACCTCGCAGTTGGAATGATTTTTACTGCACGTAAGGCGTCTTTGCAGCCTGGTTTCTCCCTCTTGATTTCGTTTGTTCATTCTTCCTACGAACTCTGCAGATACACGCCGGGTTCACACCGCGTTCCTGGGGACGAGCGGTTTCCGAAGCGGGATGAGGCATTCGCGTTCCAGTGTTATTATGACGTCAGCGTGGTTCACCGGCTTCCCTTTCCAACCCTTTTTTGACGGCCCTCTGTTATAGGGAGCAGGGAAGCTGGCAAAGAAAAACCCTTTGAATACCGGAAGTTGGAAATGTCCCTCCAAAGCCACCGCAAAGACGGGATGTGTCCCTGATACGAAACCCCCTCCGTATGCCGGAGAGTACGAAGTATGCTGTGGAGAGGGCTGTCAGCTCACCACCGACAGATGCTTCTATTGCCCAGACCAAGGGGGGGATTTCGTCGACATCACCGCTACGAAGCAGAGTTTCACTTGCACGTAGGTAAACTTTACTGGCGCCGGATTACTGCAATCAAGCGGCTCAAAAACAGATACCATGGATTTTATGAATTCAACCCAGGAAAGGTCGATACGTGTACTTTCGATGTGAGAGATATTGTCTTTTTTTGTGCGGTAGGATTGAACACTTGGGACAGACTAAAAGCGGGAGATTGTTGGAGACAACGTCCTCGACGTGTTCTGAGAATCAAATAGCACCACAACGAAAGGGATGCCACCCGCGTCGTGGTGATACAGCCTCCACTCATCAGGCCTAGGATCATTTTGGGTCGGGACTCACAACTAGTCGGCTTCGAATTGTAACGGATTATAACTTGATGTACATGTAGGTCAAAACAATAAGCACAGCTTTGTACCTCTCGAACCGACAATCCAATGGGAGGTCGTCCATGCATATGTTGGTGTCCATTGCCTCACGTTTGTCCAACCTGTCCGTGCCTGTGCGTTTCGTGCTCGCGCGTCCATCCGCGTCTGTTTCGTTCAGCACATCCGTGCCTGAGCGTTTCGTACTTGCGCGTCTGTCCCCGTCCGTCTCGTGCGTTTTTGTGCCGCACGTCCATCCACCTGCATTTCATTCAGCGAGCCCGTCCCGTGCGTTTTGTTCGCCTGTGCTTCCATCCTGTGCGTTTCATCCTGGAACAAGGTTCCCGCGTGGTTCATACTTATACGTTCGTCCCCGCATGACTGTTCCGGTACCCAGGTCCCATCCAACAGTCCCAACGTGTCGGCCTTTGAGCTTCATCCTCCTCGTTTGCCACAATCGGTCCACCACATTTCATCCCGGGGCGTTCATCCATACTTTCATCCTTGGTCATCCCGAGGGTGGAGGGGTTTCGTCAGCGGGCCGTTGAACCCCCAACGACAGATCATGTAATATCCTAATCATCGCAGACAAAAGGAGAAGATTAATCTGACATGGAGGGGTGGAGGACATACCGTACCCTTGAAGTAATCCCTGCGTTGTTGGTGGGGAGGGGGAAGTACAGGAACAGTAGGGAATTGCTATGGATATCCTCCATTTTCAACTGGTGGGAGGACCAAGAGGCCCGTACGTTCTCGACGTCTAACGACACTGTTCATGTTGAAGGTCTTCTGGGCGAAGATGTTGAGACTGGTCGACGATAGGCGTGGGCGCAGACCACCAGAGGCATGGGCGGGGGAAAGCTGGCTGAAGGGATGGAACTGTGAGAGTCAGAGAACCAGGAAGGGCGAGGCAGTCAGGAGGCTTGGTGGAAGCTGAGAAGGTTGAACGGTACTGTAATTAATACTTGTTGTCCGGGCGGCAAAGGTTGACGCTGGTAGACCAGACGAAGTGCGAGGAAATGGCCGGTGGACAGGTGTCGGCGCGGCAGAGGAAGGGAGGGTGCCGAGCGGCAGGGGGACGAGACGTGATGCAGTAGCATAAAGACTCCGACGGAGATCCCTGATGGTATAATAGATCTGCCACTCACCTCGAATTTCTGGCCCGCCCATTTTGTAATAAGTTAAGTAAACCGTGACTGAGTTCAAAACAAGTTTGACCTCGGATCACTCCCCGCACGTTTTACAGGGTGAGTCACTCCGCTTCGCCATTTCACCCTCCGCCAACACCAGGTAATATGTATCCCAGAGAATTATAAATGTCCTCAACCCTACGTCAGATACCGCCACCTTCAATTGGCCAAATGTCACATTTCAACCAGCTGCCCGCTTCTGCTACCTTGCAGCCGACACCATTCAAAGTCAAGATCCCAGATTGCACTATCGATGAATTCAGAGTCCTGATCAAACTCGCCAAACTCCCGCCGGACACGTACGAGAATACAAAGGAAGACGGACGATACGGTGTCTCTACAAAGTGGATCCGGGATGCGAAGATGTATTGGGAAACAAAGTTCGACTGGTAAACGTTCTCGTAAATCTCAACTTGGACCCCACGATTCCATAACTTCTTTTCTTTGAAAGGCGAAAGAATGAAGCCAAGATCAACTCTTTCCCGCAGTACATGGCTCCGATTCATGATACGTCCTCCGGTGAAACTATCCAGATCCATTTTGTTGCCCTCTTTTCCAGTAAACCCGATGCTATCCCTGTTTTTCTCTTCCACGGTTGGCCGGGAAGCTTCCTCGAGTTCCTGCCGATGATGGATATCCTCCGGAAGAAATACACCCCGGAGACGCTCCCGTATCACTTTGTTGTCCCATCCCTACCAGGATATGCGTTCTCTGAGCTTCCGAGCAGTATGTTTCGCTGAGTCCAAAGATCTCTTTCATCTGACTGGATAATTCGGTAATAGAACAAGATACGACCATTGAGGATGCGGGTCGGTGGATGAATGAGCTGGCCATCGGGCTTGGGTTCGGAGACGGCTACATTTTGCAAGGAGGCGATCTCGGGAGTCGACTGGCAAGGGTCATGGCGGTTTATCCGAGTTGTAAAGGTAAAGACGTCACCTTTTTTAAATTTTTAAATTTTTTTACCGATAGCATATGAAGCCGTGCATTGTAAGTCGGTCCGCAACGAGATTTTAGTCTTGACTGGGCCACTCGCTTAGTGAACTTCTGCTTCATGAGTCAACCACCCGGAATCGACTCGTCCGCTTTACCTCAAGAAGACGTCGAGGGAATAGAACGACTTATCGAGTTCAAGACCTTTGGGTCTGCGTATGCTGTGGCACACGCAACCAGACCAGCGACTATCGGGATTGTCCTCGGTAGTAGCCCAATTGCTCTTCTGGCTTGGTACGCTTTTTATATATATACCGTTCTCTCACCCATCCATTGAAATTCCGCTGAACGGATTCGTACTTTGTGCTGCTCAGGATCGGAGAAAAGTTCTTGTCATGGTCTGACGAAGATCCTTCCATGGAAGCCATACTCGAATCCACCACCCTCTACTGGTTTACAAACACCATCCAGCGCTCGCTCTATCCTTACCGCCAGGTACGTACATCTCATCTCACTTACATCGCGTTGACGCGTTCCCCCTGCGCAACCCAGTCTTGGGCACCTGGTGCTGTAAGCGCACACGAGAACCCTCAGTACCACATCCACCAGTCCCTGGGATACTCACTCTTCCCAAAGGAGAGTGCCCCAATTCCAAGAGCATGGGTTGCCACGACGGGACAGCTGGTGTGGTTTCGCAGACACGAGAACGTATGTCGTCTTAGGCCGGTTAGCATCAGGCGCCTTGAGCTTATAATCTGCGTGCGGCTTTCAGGGAGGTCATTTCGCAGCGCTGGAAAGACCAGAAGCGCTCATGGCTGATTTGGAAGAGTTCATCGGGCAGGTCTGGGTCGCGCCTTGATGCGAGAACAAACCTTAGGTCTGATTCATGATTATCAATTGGGGTGACCCATGAAGAGAGTGCAGGCGACAATTCCTTGCCCAAAAGCTATACACAATACACGAACAGTCCAAATTATTCTGCTTTACTCCAGCTCTGGCTGGGATCTCAATATTGTCGCCCACCCATGTTGTCTTCCTGACTTGCCTGTTGCATCAGTGACTGGAGTGGACCTGATAGTACTACTGACCTTTTGCCGTACGATGAGTGAAATGTCACATGACCCGTCAACCGTCAAATGCTGTCGACGGCCGTGACCGATCCCTCTATGAGAGCAAAACCTCGATAGAGGGACCGGTAAAGCTGAGTTTGAATCTACGTAGCGTGCAACTTGATCGAAATGTACTAAATATAGTGTTCGGCATCGCCGGCATTCCATATTTGTACGACGAAAAAGGAAATTAGGGCACCTGTCGTCGTCCACTGTATCTCTACCTCGAGAATACCACTCATTCCATGCCGCGTCGACCATCAGGACCTAACCAAGGATTCTTCAGACCAGGCTTGGGTTACTTGAAGTCTTTTGAGTGGAGAGATCACAATTGCGATACTAATCAGCAAATCCTGATTTTGCTATGGAGCAGCATCAGCAAATCTTGTGTACTTCAGACAACTTCAGTAGCTGCACAAGTCTGCATGGACTTGTTCTTCAGTCAACTTCAGTCAGCTTCACAGACCTGCACAGTATCTGAAGTTGCTGAAGACAAAAAAAAATGAAGTTTGCTGATGCACTATGTAGCACTATATAGCACTGTAGTGAGGGGTATTTTCTCTGTAGCACCTAGGCAATGGCATGTATATGGATAACCCATGAGGGTTATGGATACAGATATCCATGAGTACGGATACAGGTAAGCATCAGCTTGGACCATACCTGCCACATGGGCAAGGGTGCCAAACTGGCCAAAACCATGCTGTACAGTACATCACCACAAGCCACTGAAATCTAAAGTACAAAAGTGCAATAGATTATCTAATTTTCCATCTGCCAATGGTGAAATCTGCAGAGACGAAATCTGTCCAATTGGCAACAGGCTCACTCAAATCTTTCAAGGCAAAAGCAAAGAACATCGCATCAACTGTCAAGCACAAGGCATCAGCCCTTCTTAGCCCATCAGGAAAATCAAAGTGGAAGAAGAGCATACCTGACCCAGGTACAAGATCAAGCACCTCAATTATTAAAGGTACACTATGGAAGGGTGCGACTACCTTACCTGATTGTAGAGGGTACTTAGTAGTAGACTACAGGTATTGAAGGTACACTATGGAAGGGTGTGACTATCTTACCTGGTTGTAGAGGGTACTTAGTTGTAGACTACAGGGGTAACTCACAGGGAAGCAAGTTATATTGCTGAGGCAAACTGAGTGCCCTTATATACGCCCAAGGTATCTAGATATAGTAATGATAGTAATCTTATCTATATATGGCATCATCGGTATGTAACAATATACTGGTGTCATGTGGTACGTCATGTGATGACATCACATGCGTGTCTTGGACATTCATCTTTCAACACACCCCCTCACTAAATATGGCAGTAAGCACCTTGTTAAGCATTCTTAGAAGGTCTGAAGGTAAGACCTAGTTGCTCTCGGAATTTGATGAATTTAAGGCGATTTAAGTTCTTTGTGAACATATCAGCTGGATTGTCATTTCCAGGGATGAAGACAACAGAGACTTTGTTGTCTCAATGCATTCCCATATATAGTAATAGCAGATATCAATATGTTTAGTTCACTTCTCTTGTACAGGATTGGAGCCGATGAATAGGCTACCCTGATTATTGCCACAAATAGTGATTGGCGATACAGGAAAACCAATTTCTCTGAAGAGATTAGTAATCCACATGGTTGTCGACAGCAATCCGAGATCATCATGTATTCAGCCTTGGTGGAAGAGAGGGCTATGGTTTTTTGGGCTTGTGAGAGCCATGAGACCAATGACCTGGCTAACTTGAAGAAGTAGCCTGTGATTGAGCAGCAATTATTAATGTCTGTGGCCCAATCACTATCAGAATGCACAATCAAGCCTTCATTAGTATTGCCATCAAAGACCATAGTATAGTCTTGAGTACCTGCCAGATAGCAGCAAATGTACTTAGCCTGTTCAAAGTGTTCTTTACTAGGGTTGGCACTAAATTATGATAGCTTGATCACAACAAAAGCGATGCCAGGATGAGTGAGCTGATGATGGCTTGGTACTGTGTCTGAAGTGCGGGGTCAGGGTTGCCGGTGTATGCAACAGGTGTATACCCGTGTGGCAGAGGCATGTTCGCTGTTACAGCATTTGTCATACTGAAGTGATCGAGGACCTTGGTCAGGTACGCTTTCTGATCTAGTATGATTTTGCAACCAGAGCGTCTGATGGTGATTCCAAGGAACTCGTTGAGTTCGCCAAGATCGTGGTATTCCCATATGCCAATGAATGCTTTTTTCTTTTCTTTCACAAGGGTTGCATTATTACCCATAAATCATAGCGATAACAATATCTCCATTTTTGGCTTTGTGAATGAAGATCCCAGCATCAGATTGGGAGCGCTCAAAGCCTATTTTATGCATAGAGGCGAGCAGCTCTTTCCACCAAGCTAGGGCTGCCTTTTTGAGACCATAGATGGCTCGGCATAAACGGAGGACTTTCTGTTCCTGGCCATGGATCTTAAACCTTTTGGGTTGTTCCATATATATCTCTTCATCAAGTTGCCTATAAAGAAAGGCAGACTTGACGTTGAGTCCCTCAATGTGCCAATTTTCTAAGGCAGCAACTGCTAACAATAAGTGTACGGACTCATACCGGACTACTGGTGAGAAGATGTGATCAAAGTCAATGCCTTCAATCTGAGAGAAGCCTTTGGCTACAAGCCTGGCTTTTTTACGACCATCACTTTTAGTTGTGAATACCCAGCGATTCTTTATGGCCTTACAGCCTTTAGGTAAATCGTCTAGTTCAAAGACTTTGCGCTTATGGAGGGCCTCTAACTCCTTCTGGCATGCCTTTTTCCACTGTTCCCATAGCTGAGATGGTAATCTAGCTATGTCTTTGTAAAAGACCGGTTGATACAATGCCATTGGTACTGCTTTATTCAGCAGAAAGGTAATGAATTCAACTCCCCCTTCCCGGACTAGGCAGTTTAACCACACTTGGCCTGAGGTATCCACAGGGTCTCCCCTGTGTCGTCATCAGCGTCAGTAGTAGTCTGATGCGGAGGAGGTGGTGGACAACTAGATCCAGGAATTGGATTCTGTGTCAGCTGTTTAGGCAGAGCACGGGAGCTATCCGGCTGATTGCCAGCTCTCCTGTGTAAATTGTCTCATTGGAGATTGACCAGCATTCTATCACCATAGATGCTGTCAGGATGACTTTTTACTGTTTGCTGTCTCGTACCATGCCTTGGAGCATCCTCATCACACCATTGAGGCAGAGGTACTGGTGGGTTTCCCTGAGTGTGCAAAGGGTGTTCTGTGTCTCGATCAGGGACATCAGGAACTTCAGGTTCGGAGGGAGGAGATGATGGTGGGTGATCGTCATTTTCCATAGGGAATGGTGGTTGATCGCCAAAATTGTCATCGGACTGATCTATGGGATCATCCGGATATCTATTCTCAGTGGGCGGTTTGTCACCTAATTCCATGAAGTGTCGCTGTTTGCCATCAGGGCAGCATGGAAAATAGGTTTTGTCAAATACGGCGGTAGTGTCAATGAAAATTCGCCCATTTGTGATGCAATAGAAGCAAAATCCCTTATAGCCGGCAGGCTGTCCAAGATAAACTATAGTCTCAGATTTAGGGGATAATTTATTTGCT
>Ga0307516_10003368_pt1 | contig 20622 bp, 20 predicted proteins | sample 19_EM_MG_FD_203310 | JGI IMG/M metagenome (GOLD analysis project Ga0307516, IMG submission 203310) | Populus trichocarpa ectomycorrhiza microbial communities from riparian zone in the Pacific Northwest, United States - 19_EM | ecosystem: Host-associated > Plants > Roots > Unclassified | place...
GCGCAGCGGCTAAATCCGGTCGCCTCTTGAAGCAAAGCAAACCCCGCCTGAGCAAGATGGGCACCGCAACGCGCATCGGGGTGTGGTCTCTCCCTTCCAAACCAGCTATGCCCAACTCCTCTGCTTTGGCGCCATTCTGAACCGCTAGCTTCTCCGATTGCTGAGTCGCGGCGAACTGATGAATCAAGTTCTCCACTTGTTCTCGGCTGATCCCCTCGTTCTTCTCTTCACGGAGGTCGACGGAAACGATGTCCAACGCGAAATCTGCCGGGTTGGTCGTTGGAGGACAGGCATGCCCAAGAAAAGCAAAGTGTCGAAGCATGTTACCCCCTCTGCCAGAATAAGCAACTTCTCCGCCCTTTGCGAGGAGCAGGATGTTTCCAAAGTGAGGGAACAGGTCCGATCGACTCTGGTGGATTGTCGCGATCACCGTTCGACCCTCTTGAGCTAACCCTTCTAGCACCTTGATGATAGACGATGCCGTGAAGGCATCAAGGCCGGATGTGGGCTCATCGAGGCTGCGTAATGTTTGGTCAACGAATCTTCACGGAAAAAGGGAGCGCGGTCAACATTACATCAAGATTTGAGGTTCGGTGAGAACCTGAACGGCGATACTGACACGCCTCTTTTCTCCACCACTGATTCCTTTCAACAGCTCGTTGCCGACCAAAACGTCAGCGCAATCCTTCAATCCCATCTTCAACATCACATCCTCTGCCCTCTTCATCTTCTCCTCCTGACTCATCCACCTCGGGAGCCTGAGGCCTGCAGCGAACCTTAACGTTTCCCCCACAGTCAAATACGACAACAGCGCGCTGTCGTCTTGCGTCACGTATGAGCACAGCGACCGGACTTCCTTGTCTGTTGGTTGGACGCCGTTAAACAGCATCGTGCCTGACGTGTGGTACCTTGTCAGCAGCGATGATCGAAGTCGTCGAGCCATGGTGTTGAGCAACGAAGATTTCCCGCTTCCGGAAGGCCCGAGGATGATGTTCAGCTCCCCCGCCTGGAATTTAGTCGAAACCCCCTTGAGCACGTTCAGGGGCCTCCCCTTCCCGCGCCTGGGTGAAGGCTTGTAGATGTCGAGGGCGAGATCGACCAACTCAACATCTACCTTCTTGACGCCATCTCCGTCCCTACTCTTCTTCATGATTTCCTTTCCTGCAGAAGCGTCGGGATCGTCGTTTCGTGCCTGGGCGGCAGAGAAGTGCACATCAACCGTCCAAAACTGGAGAAGGAGGCAGGAGGAAAGGGCGAAGAACGCAACGAAGCCAACTAGAATGCAAAGGGGCGTGGTGATCCAATCGTCCGAAAACGAAAGGTTCTCGAGGATGAATGAACCCCGGTATTGAATGCATACTAGATCTTTCTGTGCGTCACCATACGGGCAGTCGTAGTAGCGGCCCGCAAATTCGTTGACGGACGCCGTGCCAAATCCATAGAACTACGGCATACACAGGTGAGCATCGAGGGTCACGGTTTGAAGGGCCTCGACTCACAAAGTAGGAAAGGTATTTCATCCATCGGACGTATACCGGAATGGTCGATGCTTGTGCGAAGAAACCAGAACCGTAAGTCTGTACTGTAGCAAACAAGTTCGCTATCAGTGCCGCCCACGAGAAATTCCTCAGCAGCGCGACACAGAACAACGCGAAGCTGACCGCGAGATAGTGGATTAACACTACGACCGCAAGGAAGACGCCGATGTCCCCTTGGAACCCAGCGAGGTAAGAGAAGATAAAACAAAACATGAATGGGACGATGAAGTCTTCGAGGATTCCATGAGCGATACGACGACTGACGATCCATGCGATAGCGGTGACCAGGTTTTCCCCCCGTTCTCGATCGAAGAGCTGGATGTCGGCGCGTGTCAACCTGTAGATCTCGAACAAGATGAAGAGGTAAGAGTGTCCGGCACATAACAGGTAGAACGCTGCCTGTGTCGACCGGATACCTGCCAAGTTATTAGGGATTTGGTAAAATACAAGTCCGCAAACGAGCCCCATGAATACCGCTTGCGACCACGAGCCCACCAAGCCAAAAGGATCGCGAATGGTCGTAACCAGCGTCCTCGATGTAAGCACCTGGACCTGTCGCAGGAATGGCGCTGATTGTTTCATTCCCTTTACCCTCTCGTCTGGCACCTGGGACTGCCCCACCGTCGTCTCCTCTGTCGCAAAACGGGACCCGGATTCTTCGCTCCAAGCGACCAACAGCCTGTTGACTCTCGCCTGTGTTTCGTCCTCCGCCTCCTTGGTCCGGTTATCCACTGCGACGATGTCGATCAGGTAGTCCGCAGGGTTGACATGGGGCCTCAACCCTCCGGGGAGTAACCCATCAAACCACGACAAACACTCGCTGGTTGCACCTGAGTGTACAACATTGCCCCTCGATAAGAGGGTGAGCCTATCAAACAGGAAAAATATGTCTGATCGAGGTTGATGAATAGTGGTGACGATGGTTCGGCCCGTATTCGCGAGATGTTTCAAAGTTCTGACGAGGTGAAAGGCACTGGTGGCGTCCAATCCTGTCGTCGGTTCGTCGAGGAACAGGATACTCGGGTTCCTGAGCATTTGAACCCCGATGCTAACTCTCCGACGTTCTCCCCCAGAACATCCGCCCTTTTTAAACCCGTCACCGACCCGGGTACCAGCACATTCCTTGAGACCGAGTTCGAGAATGACCTCTTCCACCAGCTGGCTACGCTGTTGAGAAGCGGTGGATGATGGGAGTCGGAGGGCCGCAGCGTAGAGGAGGGTTTCACGGACGGTGAGGGATGGAAGCAGCACATCTGTTTGGGTAACATAGGCGCTGGTAACTGTGAGAAGATTTGGAGATCCATTGTATCGTGTGCTTCCGGTGATAGTGAGATTTGATCCCCGCATGCGACGAGAGAGAACATTGAGGAGGGTCGTCTGTTGACGGAGTCAAGGATAGAATCAGACCGCGTATATGAGGATGGAGGCATACATACCTTTCCGCTGCCGCTGCCCCCGATGATCGCAGTGAGGGTCCCAGCAGGAAAGTCAGCCGAAACATCATTCAAGATCTTCTTCCTGCAAACACCACCCACCGCACCACCTTCCACGTCACCGACCTTTGGTTTGGTGAATTTGGCCTTGAACGTATCCACAAAAGGAGCGGCGACGTCCACTTCGACCCCGAGGTTCCGAACGGTAATATCGGCTGGACGAACATCGGAGAAGGAAAGGGTTTGTCGGTGGTTGTCCGAGATGTGCCATTCCACTTCCACCGTTTCGTGGGACGATGAACCCTCTTTCTTGAAGCCCACCTCCTCGATTCGGTCCTGAGCGCTTGTCCCCCCAGTGTTGGAACCGGACATGCCTGCGATAGATAGGGAAGGGGTTCGTCGGGGCACAAAGAGGTCCAGTCGAGCTCTATGGTCCTCAAGAGCACAGGTGGAGGCTCGTGCACAGCCAGCGATTCGGCAGCGGACGTGAACATCATGCCGTTCTGATAAACTGTAAGATCGTGGGTGGTTGACACGGGGGCCGGTGCCCGGCTAATCCAGTTTGTCTCAGGCAAGGCCGCCGCACTTGATGTGTCTGTTCGCTTTGGGCACTTATAACGGCACGACTTTTAGAGTAAGCAGAGGGTTCCTCCCCCTGCCAACTGGGGCTCGATGGGAGAGCCGCGAGGATTGCAAGTGTCAAATTGTGCTCATCATGAAATTCGTGCAAGCGACCGGCGATCGGGAATGGAACGGGGTCTGGGGAATGTGCCTCTGGCTCTTGGCCGGTGACCCACGCTCAGTGACACACGGCATCGCCTACTCACACCTCGCAGATGGCTGTAAAACGGTGGACCGCGTTTTGGAAGAAAAAAAAAGGATATCTGGTTTGGACCACGGGCACACATCCCCCAATCGGACGGAGTTCTCCATAGGAGAACCACCACAACATACATAACCATTTCCTCAGCCCCACCTTTGACCGTCGCAACTGCTTACACGATCTTTTCCGGTTTCTACGCGGCCTAGCATTTTCGCCAAGTCCGGGGTTCTCCACCCTGGTGATCCGGAACCAGACTTCCTTTTCATTCATCCGCTGAAAAGGTTCATCGCATGATTCCCGCTCTGTAAGTTATTATTTTGCGGGGTATCAATTGCTAATGTAACGAATAAAACGCTTCTGGCATCCGGACCACGTAGGAAAAACAGCTAGGTGCCAAAAGTACGTCTAGGCCAGTGAAATCGCATCAAACACGAAATTCGGCGACTAGATTCAAAAGTCAACGGGTGTTGTGCCCTTTGGGTTCGTATGCTCTTACCAAGAACTGACTGCCGTAGGAACCGGAAAGAACATAGATCCAGATGGTATTGTTGCCACTGACGAGAGTACCAGAGGCTGGCGAACCGTTAATCATTGGTGATGGATGGTCCAGACAAGCAGGCTTACGGATATTAACAATATACTCTTGGTTCTAAGTGACATTCAGTACGGTGCTGCCTGGCTCTGAAAATGCGCTGCTCACGATACCGCGCCAAGTACCCCTGGTGACACCACGACTGTCGACCTTTGGAGGAGCGGCAGGCATCGGACCTTTCCAATTGTTCACCGTCACCTGTGGTCGCCCGCCAGCAAACGCGCAAGTTGTGGCGATTTTGAGGGTTCGTGCACCGATCTGGTTAGGTGATAGCTGGAAGTTTATCTGTACTGACCCGATATCCTGGAATATCGCCATGGGGAAGTCCCCGATCGGTTGACCGACGGTGTAGGCTACCTTCCAAGGTTGCATGCGCGAATCGGAGGGGCTGAATCATCCGTGAGCTTGGCAAAACGGACAACGCAAACAAACCCACTGGACAGTCTCAATAAGGCTAAATTTGGTGCCTGGGTTAGCGGAGGGTGTTTTGCGAAATTAGACTCCATACTTACTCCGCGTTCATGAAGCCCGCAGGAGTGCCGTCAAACTCGCCGAGTTGCCAGATCACACTGTCGTCCTATGGAGTGCGATCTGAATCGACATAACTATCAAGCGATCCCAATAGCTTACCTTGTCATACGTGTCCGAGATGTCCGACGTAACGGTAGAACCTTGGTTGACGTTCACGTTCCATACGGTGCCGACAGCAAGCTCTCCCTTATACACTGGCTCGTGTGAATAACGGGGATTGTCGCCCCATTCAGTTGCGAGACTCACGAGTCTGGGTGTATGTACCAGGCTTCATGGGAGGTGAAGTGAAGGTCCCGTCGCTGCTGGCCCAAGTCCTGGGGAATAATGTCGGTGAATCGGTCCCTGGTTTGTTTGGTTGGTGTGTAGAGCATACCAGTACTGGGCGTCCGAATTATTCCAACCCACGACAATTTTGTCGCTGTACGAAGGAGGGACGTTGCTCGCGTTCCCTCCAACATACCCACGTTGTGATTTGGGGACCCAGCCAGTTACACCGAGCCCGTCCCAGAAAGTGGTATCTAGGGGATAAACGGCCTGTTAAAGTAAACGAGATCAGTGGTGAACAAATACGAACCGAACGTGCTCGGAGTATGGCCAGTAGTAAACTTCAAGAGGGGGAAAGCAAGTGAGTGGTCTGGGGCCAAGATAGAGCGCGGAGGAAGTTACCCAAAGAGCGTATGGACCATATAAACCCTGGCGGAAAGCTAGGGAAACCCAGAGGGCGATTTAGCATCCGAAATTGGCAGTACACTGGGACCTTACGCTCTGTCTGGGCGTGAGCAGAGTTCATACCTAACAGAATTGTCAAGAGCCAATGAAATGAGAACCCGTATTTCGCACGCACAAAAATACAACTCCTGTTGGACGGCTTTGGAGGGTGAGGTACCGTTAGGGTAACGTACAATCGCCGCTCACATCCTTGGTTGTCGTGGTCACTGGTAGCCCATGAGCCTTTTCAGTCACTGGTAGAAATCATAGGAGGAAACTACCGGAAGAAAGGGCCACCAGAACTGGTTTCATAACCCGTCCCAGGGATGATTACCCACGCAGCTTTATAGGGAAGGAGTCGGCTGGTATGATACCCCGAAGAAGGGACGCAAACATACCAATACCGGACCCCAGCGCACCATGTACTTGATCATCGATGAATTGTTTGCTGGAATAGACTGAAGGGGGGTGAGTATTAAAAGTAGGGAACGATCAAACGAAGGCCGACATTTGCTCCGCGTCTGGCCGTTGACCAAAAACACATCGCTTCCTTCAATCGCCGACCCTCCTTCAACTTCTGAAGGGGTGGGGCCGTTTGGAAGGACGTTCTTGTTCAAGCGGGCTATGAAGCGCAGCAACCCAATAGATGGCTCCTCCGTCGTGCTGTTGCAAAGCCATATTTCCATGGGAGTGAAATGTGCACACGGGTCCACTTACAAGGTCGCCATGTGGACTGCAGGAGTATTGAACTGGGCCACGTACTGTCAGGTTTGGTGAGCGACAAATAACACGCTCCATGGCCGCTCGGACACGTACATAGTGAGTGAGCGTACCAGCAACACAACTGATCACGATGTATTCGTCGGCTGGGGGCAAAACAAATGGGCATGGAGCTTCGAGGGTAAAAGAGCCGCATACAATCACCCGTGCGTTTGTAGGAGCAGCTTGCGGAACCAAGACCTGAATTCTGTGTTCAACGTCTCGATCAGACACGACGACCTCGCTCGACCCAAGTGCAGCCTACGATGTGACTCCCTTTGCCTGAACCCTGGGCCTCTACCCCGTTGAACTTGAGCGAGGTTATGTCACCATTGGATGAGTCGACTAAAGGGGTATCTTGCAATTGACACTTGGAGGTGCGGGGAGGCGACATACCCGTGAAAATGAGCCCACCATTGGTATCAATCGTCATGTATTTTCCAGAGACCGTGATACCAAAAGCTGCAAAGGCGGGCGAGACCAAGAGTGCCAGAGTAACGAGCGCAGTACGTAGCAACATTATTATCTGCCGGAAAGAGTGTCGAATAAAGAGGTAGTTTGCGAGTTGGAGGGTCGAGAGAGGCAGACCCAGGTAGCCACTGCCTATTATATGCTCTCCTTCCGTCTTCAAGCGGCCGACGTATGAGCGAAGCTATACCCACCGTTGCGGGGAGTGCGCTATGTATTCATTGAATAGGTCGGGAGTTTAGCCTGATGTGTGAATCAGTAGCTCCAGAAAAGTATAGGCGGAGAATTGCAAAGGAAATGAAAAGTTGCCCACGCGCCAACCGATGAGGTCCGCCCAACGGTTGTGCAACCCGGTTGCCCACAGTGACCCGGGAGTTCCGGTTTTATCGTGTATGCCGTCACGACAACCAGGGTGCCTCAACGGATGATGCAAGGTTGAAACCAAACCCCCCAAACCCCGGCCTCTCAGGAGGAACGCGGTTTGCTGGTATCAATGAAATCGAATGGTGACACGATGTTAAATGCGGGCCAGGTCAGACAAGTGACGAAGGGGGCAATCCAAACGCGACCCAGAACACGTACATCCCCGTCCGCGAGCAGATCATAATTGGGACGCAGAAGTCACAGTAAGGTTCTGAGGTTCAAAGGGCCGAGCACCCCCCACGAGAGAGGTTTTGCCTCAGTTCTCCCCGTGCGTATGCTCCGCAGTTCTGTGCCTGGTCGCAGAGGGTGCGTACTCCAAGTGATGAACACCCAGCAACACTACAGGCAACGGACTATATTCCCGTTGAATGAATCGTGACCCCACTGAGGAGTGCTAGTGAACCGTTTTCCCCGGGGTAAAGGAAATCGAACAAACGCTGAGGGATCCAGGGGAAATGGTTGGGACCAGTCCCATTGGTTGACGCGGGGGTGACGTGTGGGTAATTTCCACGAAGCTGAGTCGGGAATCACCGAATCGGGGGTGTCACCTTGACACTCACCTTCACGGCGTTGCTACCTGGATACTTATCCCGCGATCCAAATAAAGAACGGTATATAGTACAACCTCGAAACAGTGGTATCGATCCGTATATATGGTCAAAAGCATGAGAAGGTTTCTAGAAGAATGGGAGAGCTACTTGGACGGCGCGGGAGGTACAGGTGGGATAGATGGAACAGGGGGGATCCCACCGCCCTGACCGTCTTGACGTGGACGATTCAACCTCCTCTGCTCCTTAGCCTTCTCCCGTGCTTCCTGTTCCGCTTGAAGCTTGCTGAGGGTACGTATCTGCTGAAGAATAAAGTCTGAGGTTCCATTCCTGTTGGGGTGGATTAGTTTCGCGGAAGCACGTTCAGCCGGGAAGCCAAAGATATGTACCTCATCCGGAGAATCCTCAAGATAATTTCGCCATTTGAATCCTCCTTGGTCGTCTGTTGTTTCTCTTTCTTCCTGTTTTTTATCGTACCGAGGTTCTTCGACTGGTAGACACTCTTTGCCCTCTTCTTGATAGTCGAGGTTGACCGTAGCATGTTCTGCATCAGTCGTACATATTCCTCCATCAGGTTATCTCTGTTCGCCGGGGCGGTGTCAGTCAGCAAGGTATCCAACGTCGGGCAGTCCGAGGACGCACGTGTGCCAATCATAGTACAGCCGGATGGAAACGACGTCACGATATTTCTGATTCTGCAGTGTCTCCAGAGGTACGGGACCCTCCCCACCTGCATACAGGTAATCCCTCAAGAACTAGGACACAAGCGGGTCAGCAGGCGAATGGCCACAGAAATACTCCGGTACCTTCAGCCACTTGAACACAATGTCCACCTCCTTGTCGGATAGAGGCTTCATGTCACTCGGGTGCTCCGACAGCGGTGGGATCAATAGGCTCTCGATGGTCGCAAGAAGCTCCTTCCACACTTTGGACATGACTTCCTGTTTCGTCGCATCAGACAGGTACGTATTCAGTGTCTGCAGGTTGGCGTCGAAGTAGTCGAATAACGGCACGATAGCTTGTTCGATTTCGACGTCGGTCAACTCCTCAGGGCGTATTCTTGGTCTCTCCGACGGTGGTGGTGGGACTTGCACTTCTGTCGAGGAGCCTCCAAGAGCGGATGTGTAGAATCCTCTCACGCCCCCCAGAACTCTGTTGTAGTCCAACGACCCTGTGTTTGCGGTCGGCTTGATTAAGGACCTAACCACACTCCTGGAAAGTGACTGGGATATCATTGGTGACATCTGGTAAGATGGCTCGGTAAGTACTCCCACCACTGTTTGTGGCAACAGAACCTACCTTATCAACGAACATCCTGACCATCTCGCTCTCTGCCCTCTTAAGCGACCTGAAAGCCCGTCCGAAGTAGAAACCGATCTCGTCCTTCTCGCCTTCCATGCTGACGCGGAGCAGTATTCGGCCCTTGCTATCCAGATCCATCCAAAGATCGTGGGTCAGAAGGTCCCCAAACCTACGTGGGTCAAGGCAGATGTAACTCCTTCCAATGATGTCGTGTTTGCCGACCAGTGCACGGTCACGGATGCTGACCATCAGCCACAGTGGCTTTTCGACTGAAAGGTCAAAGGTTTCGTCCCCTAGATGTGGTGTGAGAGTCGCAGGGAGCCCTTGGGGGAAGTACATACATCTTGGGCTTAGTGTCTCGTAAATGGTCCTCGTCTTAGCCAGCCTATTCCCAGTCTCGTCGCTCAGCGTCACGAACGTATCTAACAACGCTGACGGGCTTGAATCCAATGGCACAAGATTCTCCGCGAAGCAAATCTTCACCGAAAAGAGGAACTTCTCGCTCTCCCTCTTATCTGGCACCGGGGGTGACTTGGACAAAACCTCCGCGATCTTATCGGCCCCCATCTGACTATACATGTTATCCAGGAGACGCCGAGCGGCATCGGTGTTGTTGAGCTTGACGCAAGTCTCGGGCAGGAAATTGAATGGTTCGACTTTCTTATTCTCTTGTTGGGAAGCCAGCTGTTTGGCCTTCTCAATCCAGGCGGAGGACTTCTGTGGTTGGAGATACTCGGATGGCCGGGGGAACATTTCGCCCATGAAGAGGTCTTCAATGCTTCTGCAGTAGATTTCAATGGCTTTGCTGATAGTCTACGCAAACGTGAGTTTTCACAGGGGACACTGACGAGAGCGGCAAACCTTGGACAGACTCGTATAGAATCTTGCTGTTTGATACTCATCGGACCACTCGAGGTCTTGCAAGAAGTTGATCGGGCTGCGCAACGAGTCGAACAGATCAACGATCGAAGAACTGTGACCTTCATCGCCCTCCGCCTCGAACTGGTATTGGAAATACGGATGAGTAAACGTTCGGGTACCCCCTGGGTGGCTTACCTTATCTGCAGCGATGGCCTATCACGAATTTCAGCACTAAACTACAGCTCTGGTGGAGTTATAAAAACTTACAGCTTGGACCCACTGTGTCGTCTTGTTGTCCGTGTTGACCAGCCATTGTCTGACATACGGCTCGAAGAACCCGCCGACGTCAAATTCAGCATCACCGCTGTTTGGGAAGCGTCAGAAAAACTCTATGGTATGAGGGAAACGGGCACACTTTGGACAGAAAGCGTTGTACATGTCCATCATCACTTTCGTCCTCCTATACAGCGAAAAGAGATCTTCGATTGGAACATCCGGTGTTGGCCCGTTCATCGAATCCTGCCATAAACGTTTTGACGACGCGTCAAGTTCCATAAGGAATAACGGAACGACAACGTCCACCACCAAGGCGACGACGTCAACCTTTCTATACTCTTCAAGGTGAGTAACGCAACGGCAAGGCCAGAGAAACGTGAGGATCACCCTAAGATAGGTTCTTTGAACGCTTTGTCCAATAGTTTTGCCCACTTCTCGACCTCGTCCGTCATCAACAATAAAGGCAAAGCTCTGTTGACCCCTGGCCGGCCCTCTAGCTCCTTGAACTTCTTGTGGTAGCCTGCATCTGCGGAGATCTTGACCTGCTCCTTGACGTCTTCTATCCTAGCCTGTATATCCACCTCGAACCGCTGCAGGAGGTGATGATCTTGGATGGACTCAAGTATCTGGAGGTATGGTTTGATCTCGGATGCTTTGAGTTGAGGGACCGCCTCCATGGCGTGGTATATCGCGCCCAGGAAGACGGAGTATAAACTCCCAAACACATTCGCAAGGTAGTCGCTCTGGAGGCACGAGATGAGATAGGTTGAGACTTTCGGCCAAGCGCACCTACATCCTGTATTGGCCATTTGTCCAGATCGACCTCCTGTCGCACTTTCCTCACGTTAGCCAGCGCTTCAGGTATGCACTCAATTGGCACTTCGTTTCGTTCGTAGAACTGCCTGATCAATTCGAGGAAACACGATACCCGGTATGGCTGGCCGATCCTCCACCTCAGTGCACACTCGTTGATGAGTTCGATGTGCGCTTGAGTGAGGATTCCCAGAGAGACTTCGTCCTCGTCACCTACATTAGGTGAGAGCATAGCCTCGAGATCCGCGATAAGACACAGCTCGAGGAGTCGCTTATAGAACTTTTTGGGGTTCGGTGGGATGAAGGTGTAGTGGTGGCCAAGGGGCAGGTCTTCGTCGGCATCAAGGTCTTCTGCGACCTCTTCAAGATCTCCTGGAGAAAAGACGCTGAGACGTGAATTCTTGCTGCTTACTGAAGGGTTCCTACCACCGGGGTGGTACGTAGAATCCCTGTGATTCCCGGAAACCGAATACACCGAGGTCGGTCGGGCGTTAGAGGCTTGTTGAAGGGAACCGAGATCTCCTGGGGTTGACTTTGCTAGTTCGGGATTAAACTGCACCATGACGACCATAAGTTGGGAAAGATGGGAGGTTTCGAGGGTTCGCCAGTGTTGGAATGCAGCTTCTGATTGGAAATCTTCCCGACGGCCAGGAAAGGGGGAACCGGCGTTAAGGTTCTTCAGACACGTCTGATCACCCACCATGAGAAACGGTCCACCGGATAATTATCCGAACGCACCTTCAAATCTGTTAACGCGGCCTGAAGGATCGATCACCTGTCAGCGCAATCCACACACAAGACAAAACTCGTTCTACCTTCTCGGTGCAGAATTTGCCGGTCTGATCAACCTCCCCTTGCATGGCGTGCTCGGGGATTTTGAAAAGCTTCGCCACCGTCAATACAAGAGGCATATTGGCGATGCTACCGCTTATCCTGTTTGGAGAAGCTAGCGAATCACGATCCCTGTTTGTTGAGCTCGAGTCATACCCCGAGTCACTATGTGAGGTTCCGGACGGTTGCTGAGGTGCGAGTTTGGTGGTGTAGACATCGAGCCGCTGTGTCAGTTCCGGGGAGACATGGCTCAATCCACGCAAACAATCACGAAGGAGCGTGACGAAGAGGGCGATGTGGTTGTTCAGTTCGCTCTTCCACTTGTCCCCGGCGAGGGAAGGGTCTTTCTTGAGGACGTTGGTGGCGTTGGTGGCGAACATTAAGATGAGCTCTTCTATCTTGCGGTTCTCCTTCATCTGCCGGCGGAAGTTGTCATCTTTAACTTGCCCGTAGAACACAGCCATTGTCCGTCGAACGAGTTGTTCCGAGTAACTGCATATATACATCACATTAGTTCACTGTCCAGTATGACGAGTTGTGGGCCGCGACACACGCAGGATCCTTGCCCATAGCGATAAGCTGAAGCTTGTATTCCAACACCTTGACAAGATCCTTCGGAAACCTTACACTTTTGGGACCCTCTCTCAGGTCCTTGAAGAGATCTCCGATCGAGTATATCGAGCTTGAGAGGGAGGAGATCCTGGGCTGTTCGCGCTCACGTTCGCGCTCACGGGTTTCGGCTTGAGGATCATAGCGAGCGGCGAGGGTTTTTGGTTGGATGAGATAGCCGAGATATCTGCGGTGGTCGGAAGCAGAAATGCAAGCGCAGTCGAAAGGAGAAAGCGTTTGGTGATATCAGCCCATTTCTTTGTTCGAAGCCCAGATCGTCAGGTGGACTCACGCTACCCGGAGCATATAGCTTGAATCGCAGGTTAAGGAGGCGTAAACTGGGGAGGAGACGGCGAGACGCACTCAAACAATTCGTCGTCTGAAACCCGATGTTTCGAGATCCGTTTCTCGTGTGATTCGCCGTCATAGTAACTTGTCCTGGACATGGCTTGGGCGCGTAAAGTACAGGTCGTCTCGTCAGGGTTCTGTCACGATTCAGCGGCGCATGTGCGAGGGAGAACGGCGAGCGAGGTGGTGGTGAAGCGAAGAGGACGGCTATGGGGCTATTGCCGTCTTAGAGTGATCAGTCCGCGGCTGGTGGCCCACAGCCCAGCACAGATTATTATTTGGCCAATATATCGCTTCATTTCAATCTTATACACCGCAACAAAATGGAATATGTGGAATGTACTGTAGATAGGAGGATGGAATTAGGATGAATGCAAAGGAACCTTATCGTGAGCAGACATAGAACAAAGCGCCACCGGTGGCCATAATATACAACAATATCGCCATCAGGCTACATACCGTACAGCAGTGTTAATCGAACGCCTCCTCGGCGCTGCGTCGGACCAGGCGTCGAACCTTCTTCTTGTATCCTACAGGTGGGGGGATCAGCGCAAGCGACAGGGTTGGGGTAGGAGGGCTTTACACACCCTCTGGATTGTTCCGAACCTCGACAGCAGCATCAACATTTGCGGGGCTACCGGTATCGGGGCGATCAGAGGATAGGAGAGAGATGACGCTCAACAACTGAGTCAAATATCAGCTCAGGGCAGTGACCATGAAACATCTCGGCAACTTACGATTGACTCGATGGTGTGGACAGGCAGCCATCTTTCCCCAGAATCCTCATATCCGTACTGATCGTCGCCTGGCGGATGCTGGAAGAGCGCGTGAACAGCAGGTAAAAATTGATCAACCTGCAACCTACGAGGATCGAGATGCAGACTGAGCCATCTGGGTAAACTATCGAAGAATGGCATGTCAAACGTGCGCAGGATCGATGGTCGGGAACACGCAACTGTTTGGGTGCCACATTGGAGTGATGAAACGCATCTTCGGAGGATTCAAAGGAAAGTCCTCAGGGAACGTCAACCTAGCCTTGAAAATTCCTCCTTCGCTATGGCACGAGGGAAGATCAGGTTTAATTGGACCTTGGGGATACTGAACACTCACTAGAGTGTATCTGCTGGTCTGAAAATCCATTGGATCGTAAGACAATCACCACCATGGGTAGATATCGCAGGTAGCGGACGTACCCGATAATCATCACTTCCCACTCATATAGGTTATTGTCATCAACGAGCCCTTTTATCACAGCATCCATCTGTTAATGGCTTCCCTCAAGATCAACCGGAGAGTGGCGAATGATCAGTACCTGCTGAGAACCCCTCGACGGGACGCTTGGTGAGCTCGGTGAGTTGCCTGCGAAGCAGCAGGGTGTTGGATGGCTGCGGTGTGGATGGCTTGGACATTTGCTCGTGAGGGAAAAGGGGAGTAGATGGTGGTTCGCGGTCAAGGGGGGGGATCGTGTTCGCGGAAATGAGATCGTTGCGCTTATATGTATAACCACGTGACCGCTCTCCCCTTTCAAGATCTTGCGAATAGCGTTTCCCCGGCTCCTATCCAGCCTTTCACTTCCACAGCCATGGCGGCCACGACCGGCGACGGCGGCGAGGAGTGGACGCGGATGAACGACACCCGTTGGCGTGGGCTTGGGCTCACAGACCCAATCAAAAATACCGAGGTGAGAGCGAGCGATTCCCCGTGTGGTCATTGACTCAACCACAACAGGATAAATGGTTGCTGTTGCCTGCCTTTCTCAAGGTGAAAGGCCTCGTGAAACAGCACATTGACTCCTTCAACTACTTCGTCGATGTCGATATCAGAAACATCCTCAAGGCCAACAACAAAGTCACCTCGGATGTCGACCCCCGTTTCTGGCTCAAATACACCGACATCAGCGTCGGCTTCCCTGATCGCACAGACCCGGATGCGGTTGACAAAAGCGTAACCCCTCATGAATGCCGTCTCCGAGACACGACGTACAGTGCACCGATTTACGTGACAATCCAGTACACCCGCGGCAAGAAGATCGTTAAACGCCCAAATGTGTGCATCGGACGGTTGCCCATCATGCTGAGGAGTAACAAATGTGTTCTTGCTGGACGCTCAGAGGCAATGCTGGCGAGGATGACCGAATGTCCGTTAGACCCCGGAGGCTACTTCATCGTCAAAGGCACAGAAAAGGTCATCCTTGTTCAGGAGCAACTCAGCAAGAACCGAATAATCGTGGAGATAGACCCCGTTAAACAGATTGTGCAGGCTTCGTGTACTTCGTGCGTCTCGACTTCGAATAAAGTTTCATTCCCCGAGGTTCCTTATCACGCGCGTGTAGCTCGACACATGGCGGTCTCAAGTCCAAAACTTATGTCGTGACAAAGAAAGGAAAAATCTACCTCCGTCACAATTCCATAGCAGAGGACGTTCCCATCGCTATTGCCCTAAAGGCTCTCGGTATCCAATCCGACAAGGAAATTCTCCTTCTGACCGCTGGCACCACCGAAGCCTACCGCTCTACATTCTCTCAATGTCTCGAGGAAGCCGCCAAGCTCGGCGTCTTTACTCGTCATCAAGCTCTCGAGTTTATCGGCGCAAAAGTAAAGGTGAACCGCAAGGTCGTAGGTCCTCGGAGACCGGCATGGGAAGAGGCTTTGGAGGCCTTAGCAACCATCGTCCTCGCCCACGTCGCTATCCAAGGCATCGATTTACGCCCTAAGGCGATCTTTGTGGGGACGATGACGAGGAGGGTCCTAATGGCGATGAACGATGAGAAGATGATCGACGACCGTGACTACGTCGGTAACAAGCGCCTCGAGTTGTGCGTACAGGAACTAGGATCCACTCCCTGTGCTGAACCCTTTGCTGTAGGGCAGGGCAGCTGCTCGCGCTGCTCTTTGAAGATTTGTTTAAGACCTTCAACACGACGCTGAAGTCCGGGATTGATAAGGTCCTGAAAAAACCCTCCCGCACGACCGAGTTCGACGCCTTCAACACCATGCAATTCACCGGAGATCTCATTACATCCGGCTTCGTCCGAGCCATCTCCACTGGAAACTGGTCCCTCAAGCGATTCAAAATGGACAGGGCGGGCGTGACCCATGTGCTCTCCCGTCTTTCGTTCATCTCCGCCCTCGGAATGATGACACGCATCAGCTCCCAATTCGAGAAGACAAGGAAGGTCAGCGGACCACGGGCGTTGCAGCCTAGTCAATGGGGAATGCTATGCCCGAGTGATACGCCAGAGGGAGAAGCCTGTGGTCTGGTGAAAAATCTGGCGTTGATGACCCACATTACGACAGATGTGGATGAGGAACCCATCATTAGACTCGCGCATTTGTTGGGGGTTGAAGGTGAGTGGGTTTGTGCTTCTCCATCCTTCTCTGACTGACTACCCGGGCTCCAGACATTTCACTCGCGACGGGAACGGAGATCTATTCCCCCGGAACCTTCGTTGTTCACGTCAACGGCACCATCGTCGGTATTACTCGCTACGCGACTCGTTTTGTCTATAACTTCAGAAAGCTCCGGCGAGCAGGGAAGGTCAATGAATTCGTCGGGGTGTACATCAACCATCACCAGAAGACAATTCATGTTGCCAGTGACGGTGGGAGGATCTGCCGACCGATGGTCATCGTTGATAATGGTAAACCGAGGGTCGAGACAGAACATATCGAGGTGGAGACCAATTTCCTCCCAATTCCATAGGCGATATCAACTGAAATCTAAACCTGTAGATGCTGAAACGGGGCGAGGTGACCTTCGACTGGTTCTTGCACGAGGGCTTGGTGGAATACCTTGACGTGAACGAGGAGAACGATTCCTACATTGCCCTCTACGAATCGACAATCGAAGCTACCACGACCCACCTCGAGATCGAACCCTTCACCCTTCTTGGAGCGGTGGCAGGTCTTATTCCTTACCCACACCACAATCAGTCCCCTCGGAACACTTATCAATGCGCTATGGGTAAACAAGCTATCGGAGCAATTGCGTACAACCAGTTGAACCGAATTGATACGCTCCTGTATTTGATGGTATACCCGCAGCAACCGATGGTAAAAACCAGGACAATCGAACTCGTTGGGTACGACAAACTCCCGGCTGGCCAGAACGCCACCGTCGCAGTCATGAGTTATTCTGGTTACGACATTGAGGACGCGTTGATTTTGAATAGGGTGCGTAATTATAATTATGTTACCCTCCCTCCACATCCTCGTCGTGTAACGGCACTGCGCTCCGAATCTTGCTTGACGATCTGGGCCCTGGCTGACTCCTTGGACCGTTTAGTCCAGTTTGGATCGTGGGTACGGTAGATGCCAGGTGCTCAGGAAATACACAACGCTGATACGGAGATATCCAAATGGCACGTGCGTAATGGGTGCCTCTTTTTTCTTCCCCTTTGCACCGGTGTCTTGGATCCGATTGATCTTTCCCAGCCCCCAGTACCTTTTATCCAAAACCTTCTCCCGATTTCCATACTCGTCTCCCTTCCATCTTTACATTCTCCGCGATCGCAATCGGGTACGGAAGCCTAAAGTGGCCGGCGTTTCGTCCCCTCCTCGTTTCCGTTTACGTTTTCTGTTATTTTCACACCCCAGACTGCTCCCAGACGTTGATACGTTACCCCATGCACGCACAGGTTCGATCGCCTTGCAGATGCCCCCGCGGAAAACGGGCAGATCCACAAAAAGTACGATATCATTCAACCTGATGGCCTTGCGGGCGTGGGAGAACGGGTTGATCCTGGCGATGTGTACATCAACAAACAGACCCCTGCGAACGCCAACGACAACTCCTTTACAGGGCAAGCCTCTGGGGTATCGTACAAAAACTCGCCAATGACGTACAAGTCGCCCATCCCTGGGAACGTCGACAAGGTCATGATAACGGATACAGATAACGACCAGACTTTGATCAAGGTGCTCATAAGACAAACACGACGGCCCGAGCTAGGAGATAAATTCTCCAGTAGGCATGGACAGAAGGGTGTTTGTGGGCTAATTGTAAACCAGGAGGACATGCCATTCAACGATCAAGGAATCTGTCCAGGTGAGTAGTTACAATTCATTCTTGCATTCCCCTCCGGTCCCGGACTTGGGTCGACTTCTCCGCCCATTGATGTATCGGATTGCCCGAGTGTCCCGTATGAATGAGGATGATCTAGGCTCATCTTGGTCCTTGGTTCACGGACATATGCGTACACGGGGCTTATTCGCACACTTACCCCTGTGTTCCTGATTGGCAGACACGATCATGAACCCCCACGGATTCCCATCACGCATGACGGTCGGAAAGATGATCGAGCTTCTCGCCGGAAAGGCAAGTGTTCCCCCAGCCTGATGGGTCACGGGCCACTGCGCCTGCGATCACTTAGACGCTTACAGTGCTGATTTCGCACCGCTACGGTTCTAGGCCGGAGTACTCGCTGGGAAGTTGCAATACGGTACCGCGTTTGGAGGGTCCAAAGTGAGTACAATACTGCGCTCCCTATCTCCGGGCACCGTTCGTGCAGATATACAAAGTGATGCGCCCGGGTACGCATTCATTTTTGACAGGTGGAAGATATGGCCAGGATCTTGGTCGAAAACGGGTTTGACTATGCCGGCAAGGACATGTTGACAAGCGGGATCACCGGGGAGCCCCACGAAGCGTATACGTTCTTCGGACCCATCTACTATCAGGTAATGCCCACCCAAAAAAACTTTCTATGAAGAGTCTCACGCCGCGATTGTGTGTCTGTTTCAGAAACTGAGTGAGTAGATCTCGTTCCGTTGGAAACGGGAAAGAATCACTCACCGGCCGCCAACAACTATATCGTTGCGCAATGAAGAACACATGGTAATGGATAAGATGCACGCCCGAGCGAGGTAAGTGAAATCCGGACGTGCCACCTTTGTTGTATTCTGAAGTGGCGTTGACTGGATTCCGTTTTGTGCCAGGGGGCCTCGGGCGACTTTGACACGGCAACCCACGGAAGGTCGATCCAGGGAGGGTGGTTTGCGCCTCGGGGAAATGGAAAGGGATTGCCTCATTGGATATGGTGCCACTCAGCTGCTGTTAGAGCGGCTGATGATCTCATCCGACAAATTCGAGGTGAATGCCTGCGAAGATTGTGGGCTGATGGGATACAATGGATGGTGCACGTATTGCAAGAGTTCCAAGAAGATGGCGCAGCTCACGATACCGTATGCCGCCAAGCTGCTGTTCCAAGAGGTGATCGAATCTCTTCGTTCTATTCGCGTCCGGGACGAAGCGCTGATGCTGGGCACAACTGCGGCCACAGATGATGGCTATGAACGTCGTACCACGACTAATCCTCGCAGACGCGTCCTAAACCCGTCTGGTGCGACGCAAACGGGCTACCCGGAAGTCGATCGGTGCCTGGTAGGAACGGAATCTAGAGACTATTGGTGGCGGTGGCCAGCCCCGGAGCACGGCTATTGGGGTTACCGTAACCTAACGCTGTGAAGAAACATCCAGCGGTCCTTGTAGACGGTCCCGTTGAAACCATGTACCAGTACCCGTAGACTCACTGGCGGACCTCCGCATCCGTTTCTCCAACGATCGGCAACCAGACGGAGCTTGGTAATCGTGGGGTGGCGCGTCGAGGGTTGGCGCCAAACCACCACGTCCTGCTATTCCTTCCGTTTGTTGAGATCTTTCCAGATCCAAACAACAACCGATGAATCCAAGGGCTGGGAACTCCACTGCGTTGAGACGCCTCATGACCGAGTACAAACAGCTGACCGCTGGCGGTATGATGCATCATACTTGGTTCACTACCATTGGACGGGGTTGGTTAACACAGGCTTTAACACGTTACAGGATCTCCGGATGGAATGTTTACAGCTGGTTCGTGTTTTCTCCTGCAAACAACGACGCCCATCTCCGTTCGAACGCGCATCAACCGAGATTGTCCTGAACCCATGACCCATAGGCCCGATATCAGAATCCGACTTCTTTAGTTGGGAGGCATTGATTTGTGGTCCGAAGGATACACCTTTCGTAAGTCAGACCCACGTGCGTGGGGGACCAAACGAGCCAGTGTCTTCCGGTCTCTAGCACTCACTCCGGAGTTTCGTTGGCCCCTGGGTGGCCGTGCAGGAAGGCGGAGTATTCGCGGCAAAGCTCACTTTCGTACGTTCCCCAACCAAACAGGTCAGATTTCGACAGATTTGTGCTGACACTGGCCATACTTTTCTCTCGCCCTTTGCCGCGTCCCCACCCCCGGTTGTCATTACTCCCTAAACACTAAATCCCGAAATGAACCTTGGCTGGCCCCGACTGGAAGCCTCCCGACTACCCTTTATCACCATTCAAGATGAGATTTGATCCCCCTTTGTTCCACCCAAACAGTGAGCATGGTTGTTGTAACCCGTCAGCCGGTTGGTCGATCTGACCCTGGCCATCGATAAACCCGTGGACCCCACACCACGGTCCAGTCTACCCTGATGGGAACGTGTGTATTTCTATACTGCATACGCCGGGCGATGATCCTACGATGTACGAACAAGCTTCTGAACGTTGGAGCCCCGTTCAGAGCGTGGAAAAGGTCATTCTTAGCGTAATATCAATGTTGGCAGGTGAGAGAGCACCCACGTTCAACTCAATGACCCCCACCTATAAACCTTCTCGTTATCTTCACCTCCATTTCGCTACCTCTCTCTTTCCACCGATATTACTTGCCGCGGCAAGGTTCAGGGAACGGGGTTTGATGCCCCACCTAGGATTTCAATTCTTCCATCCCATCTTCCTCCTCTGG